>Ga0335078_10004635_pt1 | contig 20329 bp, 20 predicted proteins | sample Lox_Sample_32_FD_206711 | JGI IMG/M metagenome (GOLD analysis project Ga0335078, IMG submission 206711) | Soil microbial communities from Loxahatchee National Wildlife Refuge, Florida, United States - Lox_Sample_3.2 | ecosystem: Environmental > Terrestrial > Soil > Wetlands | place: USA... | reverse complement strand
AACCGTTACTGCCGGGCTTGCCATCAAATCCCCGGCAGTTAACGGGGCGACCGAATGGGGATCCGGACCCATTGTACGGATATGTTCTTTTCTTTTTTTTCCGGTTTCTTCGATGACAGACTCCCCGGATCGTTTCCTGGTTTCACCATGGAATGCAAGGCTTGTTTCCGTGATAATTCCGGCGACCGATCCGTCGTTATTAGTCACCACCAGTTTTTTATCCCGCTCCTTCATGAGCGCGACAACATGGGAAAGCGAGTGCCAGAGGTTAACTGTAATTGCATCCTCCATCACGTCCCTGACCACCCCGCGCATTGTGGCCACGAGATCGGACATCATCAGATCACTTTTCGTAACGATGCCGGAAACCATTCCATTAACAATGACCGGAACACCTCCGATGTTTTTTTCCATGAAGATCCCGGCAACTTTTTTTGCCGGTGTCGCAGGATCAACGGTTATCAAATCCTTTGTCGCGTATTCACCAACAGGGATTTTATCCGGGAGACGTTTCCTCCACCTTGCCCCGTGTTGGAGAAGCCGATACCCGATATCCTTTTGGGTTATTATTCCAGTAAGGATGACACCGTCCATAACCAGGACCCGGGAGATTTTATGTCGTACCATCAGGTTCCTGGCGTATGCAACAGTATCCCGGGGGGATACCGCATAAACGGGGCTGCTCATGATATCCTCCGCTATAAGGGTGATGGCGGGCATATTATCCTACTCCGAGGAAAAAGCCTTTACCAGATCAAATTCTGTCACCAGGCCAACCAGGCGTGCATCCTCAATCACCGGCAATGCTCCGATGTTCTTGTGGAGCATTTCCCGGGCGGCCTCGTTAATCGTGGTCTCCGGTGTGGTGGTAAACAGGCTGCCTGCCATGAGCGTGCGCACCGGCAGGTTCATCACTTCCCCGACATCCCCGGTGACAAGGCGGGAAAATACGTCCCTGCTTCCCAAATATCGCATAATATCTGTCGCTGTAATAATACCGAAGAGCACGTCGTCGCTGACTACAGGGAGGCGTCGGAACCGGTACCGGGTCATGTCTTTTGTGACCGTTGAAACTACACTTTCAGGGCTCGTAACTTTCAGGGCAGAGCTCATAATGTCGTTTACCAGAAGCGGGCTGTGTTCGGCCGCCAAAATCCTGAGGACATCGCGTTCAGTCAGGATCCCAGTCAGTACTCCTCGTGTATCAACAATGGGAAGACCTCCTATCTTTTTGCCAACTATGACCCGCAGTGCATCGACAAGATGGGCGTCAGATGTAAGAGTTTCCGGCTTTGCCGTCATTATCGTACGGACGCTTTCGTTGACTGCCGCTGTCAGGTTGCCGTTGTGGCGAACCGCAACCAGCCGGTACTTGTCCCCGCCACCCATGAAGTTGATCACATCGCCCGAGGTCATAATTCCCCGAAGTTTTTTTGTTCCCGGGTCGGTGACCGGCAGCCGGCGGAAACCACATCCGGTCATCATAGCCACTGCACTGATAATACTCTGTGTCGGCGGAATAGAGACAACATCCCGTGTCGCTATCGCCATGACCTCGCCTTCCTGCTGGACAATGTGGGATTTGAACTCTACCGGTCCACGGTCGAGCTTTCCACGCATCTGGAGCAACCGTTCACCCTGCCGGGTGGGTTGTCCGTTCCGGTTCATCCATATCCTCCTTTACCGTCGCGCGATTCGTTCTGCCACCGGTACATCATAATGCGTGCCGGGATTTTACGCATAACGAAGGGCTGATTTTATGTCCACTCTTCTAACCTTACATTTCCTTCCGGTTTAAGCGAGACCTGCCAGGACATCGTGACGGTCGATAATGCCCACGAGATTATCCCCACTTACGACGGGTAATCTGCTCACATCATTTTCGACCATCCGGCAGGCTGCCTCGGACAACAGCGCATTATTCGATATCGTGACAACCTCCTTGGACATCACTTCCTCAACGGTTTTTGCGCTGTTTTGAGCAAGTGCTGATCGCACTCCCCCGGATCGGATAAGATCCCTTCTTGATATGAGGCCAACAAGCCGTTTTTTGCGAGTCACCGGGAAAGCAGTAAATCCGCTTTCAACGATCTTTGCATAGACCTGTTGTAACGTGTCTTCCGGGAACACGGTTGCAACTTTCTTGGACATGCGGTCTGATACTCGCCCGAACAGTTCATTCCGGGAGATAATCACCGGAAACAGGTCCGAGAGAAGCACCCCTCCAGTGACGTGTCGGCAGGAATCGGTGATCGCAGCGCTGTCGGTCGAGAACTCGCGCATTGCATGCGCAAGACCCTCAATAGATGAATCAGGAGCTGCGTTCGGTGCTTCCTTGACAAATCCTTCGACAGTCACGTTCGATTTCGTCGCGGTCACCCGCAGGGCATCGGAAATATCTCTATATCCCAACAGCTCTTTTTTTGCACCGGTAACGTAGACTTCACGGAACCGGTCATCCCTTAAGATCTGCCGTGCCTTGGTAATCCCGTCATGATACGTAAGCACAGGAATCTCAAGCATGAAATCCCGTGCCGTTTTCATGTAAGGGTGTCCTCCTCCCGGCAGCGGGGACAGAGAAGGAAGCTGTCGACCCGCTTAAGATCATCAGACATCTGACTGCAGCGACTGCACATGCCCACTTCGATATGGTCGTCGCGGTTAATCTCGATGAGATCTGTGAGGAGCGCGTTTTGCTCGTTCGAGACGGTCAGAAGATCCCTCACCGTGACAATACCGATAACTTTACCGCTTTTGTCAACTACGGGGAGTCTTCTGACCTTATGCTTAACCATCATCTGTGCTGCATCGACTACCGTCTTCTCCGCACTCACCGTAATGAGTGGCGTGCTCATGATTGTACTTACCTGAACTGAACTTGGTTTGAGATCCTTGGCCACCACCTTGCAATTAATATCCTCCTCGGTAACGATCCCGATAGGTTCGTTCCTCCGGAGAATAATCACGCTCCCCACCTCTTCACGGCACATCGCCTTCGCTGCCTTTGCAACGTTTGCTTCGATGCTGATCATGATCGGGTTGCGTTTCATTACTTCGCTGAGTGGCACGCGGGTTTCAAACCGCATCGTGCTGGATGTCTTTTTCATGAGTCACCTCCTTGAAGTGCTTGACTGATGATTACAATTAGCATGCTTTCTGCCCCTTGTATAAATAGCATGTGGAGGTTGCAGCTTGTCATGCAGCCGGGTAATACTATACGATCTTTCAGGGATGCCCGAAACGGACTCCCAGACGGAAGTTTACAAGAAACATAATAAAGAATCCTTTCCAAACACTACTAACAGTTGATGGCAAACCGAAAGAAACGGCGAGCCGTTTAAACAAAAAGAGAGGCCCTATGACAAGATTTTCAAAGACATTGGGGAGCGCCAGGAAAAGACTTTCCATATTTCTCAAAAGATTTTTCAAGAAAAAGCGGACAAGGATCGGAATTTATGGGCCGCCGAATGCCGGAAAGACGACCCTTGCGAACCGCATTGCGCGTGACTGGACTGGCGATGCAGTCGGCCCAGTCAGCGAGATCCCCCATGAAACCCGGAGGGCACGCAAACGTGAGGATATTGTGATCACCGGAGCAAATGGTCATACAGTGACTATTGATATCGTCGATACACCCGGGGTTACAACAAAGATCGATTACCATGAGTTTCTCGAGTTCGGCATGGAAAAAGACGAGGCAATCATCCGCGCCCGGGAAGCGACAGAAGGTGTCGCAGAAGCCATGCACTGGCTGCGCGAGGATATTGACGGTGTTATATATATGCTAGACTCAACTCTCGACCCATTCATGCAGGTTAATATCATGATGGTGGGAATTATCGAGAGCAGGAAACTTCCTGTTATAATTGTCGCAAACAAAATTGATCTGCCCGAAGCAGCTCCCTCCCGTATCCGCAGCGCTTTCCCCCAGCACCCCGTAGTAGCAATCTCAGGGCTTGAGGGAAGAAATACCGAGGAGCTGTATGAAAAGATGATCCAGAACTTTGCCTGATCGATGGAGGGATCATGCCACACAAGTGCACCAAATGCGGCAGAGAGTACAAAGATGGATCAACGGAGATCCTCAAAGGATGCGCAAGCTGCGGCGGAAAAAAATTTCTTTATGTCAAAGAATCTGAAATCAATAAAGACGTTTTCGAGGAAAAGACAATCGAAGAAATCGCCGGTGAGTCCAAGGAAGAGATCCTCGAAGTCATTGAACCTGAAGTAAAAGGCAAAGCAAAGAAAGAAGTTGAGATGTTCGACCGGGTAGAGACCATCCGCATCGTCGGCCCGGGATCGTATGAACTTAACATCGATAAAATGGCTAAAAGTGACGAGCGGATAGTCGGAGTCGGTGGTGAAGAGGGAAGCTACATTATCGATCTCATGTCTATGGCAAAAGACGAGCCAAAAAAGAAAAAAGCAAGAAAACGATAAAAATCCGCAAGGAACAAATCAAGATCTTTTTTTAATAAAATCAGCTGACTCACCGGGTGTCCAAATCGTCCCGTACTCCGTCATAGGGTGCTGACAGTCCGAGAATTGAGAAAAACCGATCGGTGAACGAAAGACTGGTGAGAACTGCCCATTCTGCACACCCATGTCCGAGACAGCGTTCAGGGAAGAACGGAAGGTTTTTGGGGGCAAAAGGATTCTCGGCAAAACGGTTTGCCAAAAGGCGGTCGAATTTTTCGGCCTGAGATTCAAGCTGCTCTCCGGAAGCATTGCCGGCACGGATTACTACCCATTCGCGCCGGTAATGCATGAGGTAATTCCGGATGCTTATCAGGTCCCGGACGCCAGAAAAATCGGGATCGTATTCGGAAAACACGGGTTTTTTCCCAATCTCTAGAATTTTCTGGTACTTTGCCGGCAGCGGTGTCCGGTCGAAATAGTTTTCATTTTTCCATTTTTCTCCGATTTCCTGCAACAGGGCTTCAGCTCTCTTATCTGCAAAGAAATAGGCGTTATCCGCCGCATCCGACCAGAGTTCATTAATCGTTGATTCGAGGAAGGCGACCGTAGAGAACAGCGCATTGAGAGTGAAAGCTTCGTGCTCGAGACGCTTTTCTTCAGGAAGGGTGCCGGTTTTACGGTATTCTTCTTCCAACGCGTACCCGAATCGGCAAAAAAGGGCACCAGACTGAATATAGCGAACAGAAAAACAGTCCCGGAACCTGATGACAATCTCACCGGGCTGCTCACGGGTCTGTTCATTCATGATACATTCTCTTGGTCCCTAACTCTAAAAAGATTCCATTTTCCGGCTCATTTCATTCCATGACAGGAACGACAGATATCCTTAATATACGTCGCTGTCAATAATAGGTCAGCACTTTTACAGGGTGCTGACATATGTAAGTCCGACGTGCCGTTTTCAGGCACGGCCAAACATGGCTTTGGGATTACGGGGAGTCAGTAAACGTACTGCACTTTTCTGGACTTACATTATCGGAGGTATTACTATGGCACGAATGCACGCCAGAAGAAGAGGAAAGTCAAGCTCTGTGCGGCCCGCGCGGAAGGAAGCACCTGCTTGGTCCAATACGGACAAGGCAGCGATCGAAAAAATTATTGTCGATCTCCGCAAGGAAGGCACATCAGGCAGTATGATTGGTCTGATCCTCAGGGACCGCTACGGCGTTCCCGATGTGAAGATGGTGACCGGCAAGCGTATCGGCGACATCTTGAAGGAGAACAAGATTAGCTCCGAGATCCCCGAGGATCTCCGGGACCTCATGATAAAAGCCCTTGGACTGCGAAAGCATCTGGGTGACAACCCCAAGGATCTGCATAACAAGCGGCAGCTCCACCTGGTTGAGGCCAAGATCCGTCGTCTGGTAAAGTATTACACCGGGACAAAGAAGCTGCCGGCAGACTTCACATACAAGCCTGAGAATGCTGAGATCCTCCTGTCCAGGTAATTCAGGAATATCGTCCACAAATCACCATGTCACTTGAAGAAGCCGTAAAAAACGTCGCGGAACAGATCCGCCGTCAGCAGTTCGTCGAAGTGTACGCACATCACGACGCAGACGGTATTACCGCCGGAGCAATCCTCTGCCACGCCATGCTCCGTTCCGGTATACGATTCCGGTTGAGAGTTTGTGCAGAAGTAAACTCTGTAGAGCTCTCCCGCGACTCGGCTTCCCTTCTGTGTGATCTCGGATCCGGCAGGGAGGATCTGCCCCCGGAAACCATGGTGGTTGATCATCACTTACCGCTTTTCTCAGGCCAGTTCCATGCAAATCCAAGGCTTGATAAAATCGATGGCGACCGTGAACTTTCCGCGGCCGGAACGGCGTACCTTGTCGCCCAGGAGATGGGTGATAATCGTGACCTTGCCGGCCTGGTAATACCCGGCATCATCGGCGACGGCCAGTCTCTCGCTGGAAAGAACCTTGAAATCTTCAACGAAGGTGTGGCCAACGGTATTATTGTACCGGACCGGGGACTAACCCTTGCGGGTCGGGACATGGCAGAGAAATGGCTTATCGCTGTCAGGCCCTTTCTTAGCGGAATCAGCGGCAACGATGCAGCGGTATCCGATCTAATCTCTGGTGCCACCGGAGAAAATGGCATTCGGACTGATCTCCTATTGAGCCTTGCTGTGCTCACGTCATCGCACGAAACGTCAGTTGAAGGTCTGAGTCTGATTTACGGGGATACCATGCACCTCCAGCGCGAAGTTATCGAAGACGCCCATACATTCACATCAGTAATTGATGCGTGTGGAAAATCCGGCAAAGGAGACCTCGCTGCCGCTCTCTGCTTCCGCTCATCAGCCGAAATAGAAGAAGCTCGGGAATGGGCCCGGAGGCACAATCTGGGGGTCATCAGCGAACTCAAAACACTCCGTCCGGCGTTGGAAGGGAACGCTGTTTTTGAGTGCCAGGATTCGTCGCTCGCAAGCGATATCGCTGATATCCTATCCCGGGACCGTGAACAGGCGACGCCGGTTCTTGTATACGCACGTGCCGGGAAAAACTGCCGTATTTCGGCGCGAGTTCCCCCGGGGGCGAAGGCTAACCTCGGGCATCTTATCCGCAGCCTCGCATTAGCATGCGGAGGATCCGGCGGTGGGCATACCATCCGCGCAGGTGCAAATATTCCCTGCGAACAGCTCGGAACCTTCATGAATGGATGGCAGGAGGGTCTCACAGCATGATGAAGATTTGCGGGTTAATTTCGACCGAACACGAAAATGCGACCGGAGTTGCAGCATCCCTTGCACCCGATAACCTTAGGAATATGACTACTGAGGCGGACGACAACAGGGTAATGACCGTAATTGAAGGTAGCCAAATCCGTTCGGTTATCGCTTCTGTGGACGACTATCTGATGAATCTGGTAATTGCGGACGACACAGCGGGACTCTCGCACTGCAGGCAGGAAAAACAGGAAATGAGGGAATGAAAATCAAGAGTTGATACCATGGCAAAGAAAAAACAGGTTGGAAGAAGAGTTGAAGGCTGGAAAGCCAAGAGCTGGTTCAAGGTATACACCCCCGATAACCTCGGGAAGGCGTATATCGGTGACACCATTGCTAATGATGTTGAATCCGTCAAGGGCAGGATCATGCAGTCAACCCTTGGCGAAATTACGAACGATTACGCAAAACAGCACATCAAGATGAGCTTCAAGATTGCCGAAGTAACCGGCGATGCGGCCTATACGGAATTTGTCGGACATGAAGTGACCCGTGATTACCTGCGGTCACTGGTTAAGCGACGCAGTTCCCGTGTTGACTGCCACGTTCAGATCATCACCAAGGATAATAAGAAGGTCCGGCTTACTATCAGCTGCTATACTTTTGCGCGGGCAAACATAGCTCAGGAACATGCGCTCAGGAACGCGATTACTGCAAGCCTTACCACCCAGGCACAGGCATGGGATCTTACTACCCTCGTAAACGGGATAGTCTCAGGTGAGATCTCCAGGGATCTTTTCAAAGTCATCAAGACACTCTATCCCACACGCCGGGTAGAAATCATCAAGTCCAAGGTCGAACCGGTCGCAGCACCGGTTTCCACCCGGTAATTTATTTCTTTTCTTCGCCCTTCTCCCGAGGGCCGATCATTCTGAAAATAAAAAAACGCACATTTCCACCCTTTAATTCAAGAAACATAATTAATCCTCGCGTCCAAACATTTCCTTAGAATGACCGCCCACAAGATCCTGTTTCTTGTCATTGATGGGTTGTCCGACCGTCCCTGCGCCGAACTTGGGAACCTCACCCCCCTTGAAGCTGCACACCGCCCTGTGCTGAACAGGCTTGCTTCAGGAGGGATTTGCGGGATCATGGATACTATCGCAGCCGGTATCCGCCCAGGGTCTGATACAGCGCATCTCGCCCTCTTGGGGTACGACCCTCATATCTATTATACCGGCCGGGGACCTCTCGAATGTGTCGGCTCCGGGATCCCCATGGAACCGGGCATGATCGGATTCCGGTGCAACTATGCGACGGTTTCACCCGATGGCCTTGTAGCTGATCGAAGAGCTGGGCGGATCCAGGATACTGCAGCACTTTCCCGATCAGTCCAGGAAGAGGTAGATCTTACCAAATTCGGGGTCGACTTCGTATTCCGGTCGGGGGCGGGGCATCGGGCAGCGCTAGCCTTCAGGGGAGAAGGACTGGGCCATTGCGTCACTTCAAATGATCCGAAAAAAGATCACGTTCCTCCGCTGATGGTCACCGCAGCAAAGGAAACGGCAAAAGACCGGAAAACCGCTGAAATATGCAACGAATTTGTCAGGCAGTCAAAAAAGATTCTTTTTGATCACCCCGTTAACGCCGACAGGTTAGCCCGTGGCTTGAACCCCGCCAATATTGTTTTGATGAGAGGTGCCGGTGAGATGGGAAATTTCGAACCCTTTGAGAGAAAGTACGGCATGTCCGGCAGTGTAATAGCAGCGGCCAGCCTCATCTCCGGTATAGGAACTGCTGTCGGTCTTCTTCCAGTACCGGTCCCGGGAATAACAGGCTCACAGAACAGCAACATCAAAGGAAAAATATCGGCAGCGATACGTGAGCTTGAAACAAAGGATTTTGTACTCGTCAACATCAAAGGCGCTGATGAATCAGGCCACGACGGCCTCGCCCACCAGAAGAGGGAATTTATTGAGAAGGTAGATGCTGCGCTTGAGCCGCTGTTCGGATTGGATGATTGCCTTATCGTTATCTGCGCTGATCACTCAACTCCCTGTTCGATTAAAGATCATAGTGCAGACCCGGTGCCGGTACTTATCTACGGCGAGGGTGTGCGTGTGGATGGTGTCTGTGAATTTGGCGAACGGACCTGTCCTGATGGGGGGCTATGCAGGATCACCGGGGCAGGACTCCTCCCTATGGCGCTCGATCTCGTAAACTCGGCGCACAAATATGGGGCATGACACAGGAAAAAAAGCAACTTCAGAGGGACAGATGAAAGGAGAATCGGTAAAAAACTGGCACAAACATTGTCTCCTCCCTGACGGGACGGAACTTCAGGAACACAGTATCAAGACCGATAGGGATATCGTCGTGGGTGAGTTCTGCCAGATTGATTATGGGCTGCGTGGCTCGGACATCTTTGTCGGAGAATCCACAAAGATCCGCGAGTACGTTTGGGCAAACGGCGATGTCAGGATCGGCAATCTCTGTGAAATTGGCAGCGATGTAATATCAAAACAAGATGCATACATCGGCGAAAGCGTTAAAATTGGCGGGAAGTTGAAGGTAAGCGGGACTCTTGATATCGGAGAGAAGGTAGAGATTGCAGAGGGTTTTGAGGCAACCGGTGAGATTGCTGTCAGGAACCCGGTTCCGGTAATCGTTTTTATCCTCATCTATCTGATGACTATCCTCAAGATCGAAAACGAACGGGAACTGGACCGGATCCTTGATAATCTCTTCTCTGACGACGAAGGAAAAGTTGAAGTTCCGCTGATGATACCGGCGCGGTCGCGCCTTAATATGAGGGTTTTTTCGGTCCCTTCTACCATGAAAATTGGAAGGAAATGTCGCCTCCACGGAAATATCCGGGCTGGATCGATCGACGTAATGGAGGGAACAGTCATCTTCGGGAGCCTCCGGTCTCGGGGAACAGTCAGTGTAGCTGGCGGCGTAACAGTCCATGGCAACATCGAGAGCAGCGGGAAAGTGTTTGTGAAGAGGGGTGCTCACGTTCTCGGCGATGTAATTGCAAAGGAAATTTTCCTTCACGAGGACGCGAAAATTGATGGAATCATTGAGGCTCCGCACGGGATGCATATAGGGTGGGGGGAATAAAGGCGGTGAAGCCAGCGGAAATCCTTGAGATTGATGAAGTTTTTTTTATCGAACCGTCATTTGCCGCCCTTACCGATCCGCTCTATACCGACATGCTGGCCGCGGATAATGGTGACGAGGCCCGTATGCTCATAGATGAGCATGAAGAGCCCATAGCAATCGCATTTCATGAGAAGTCCGGCTGGATTGCCGGTTCCTTCCTCTGCCGGAATCCCAGTATAGCCCTCGTCAATGCATTCGAGGATGTTAATGGCGAGATTTTTCAGGAAGATCGGGCCGTATGGGCCGCGGCAGTCCGGGAGTATTTCTCATTCCGCCTCATTCAAGAGGTCCCCCCTTCCGTGGAAGACCTCAATCCTGTCCGCAAGGATATTCTCGCGGACGTAATCAGCAGCGTATGGGGAGAAGGTTCGGGCGAAACCTGTATCGATTGCGGCTGCGGTTCAGGAGTGGGTTCCCTCGTCCTCCAAACCCTCGGTTACACGCCATTATCGTACGATAACGATCCAGCATTGCTCACGCTCGGTATGGAGAGAAAACGGCTTCTCCCGGAGGAAACAATGTTGATCGACGGGACCCAGGTTTCCTCCTATGTACGGCCCGTGCCAAAAGGGATTGGAATCATGATGGGTGAAATCAACACATTTTCTAAAGAGTTGTGGCACCAGATAGCAACCGGTCTTTTTTCAGTGACCGGAGAGACTTTGATCACAGTAGGAACAGAACCTGAAACCCACCTGATCCGGCATTGGGGAGAGGAGGCCGGTAGAACTGTCGAAGTCCGGCAAAATTCCGGAGACTCGTTCTATGACCACTGGGTCTGCGTGGCGAGGAATCGAGAATAGAAAATCCGGTAATTTTCTAAAGGACACACACTTTGCAATCCTGCCGCCCGCAGGGAATATTATCAATTTTCCATTTCAGCGCCCACATCTTGATCCCCCGGATAACATTGACCAGCTCAAGACCGCTTTCGGTTAGCGTATACTCACTTTTTATCGGAAACGTCGTGGTGTCGATTGTTCTTTTCACAATTCCCTCCGATTCAAGTTCCCGGAGCCGCTCGGACAGAACCTTTTGTGTTATCTCACCGAGCGCATCTTTCAGATCAGAGAATCGCCGGGTGAAATCCTTACCTTTGTAGAGTTCGAGAATGATCATAAGCGTCCATTTCCGGGTTAGGTATCTTACGGTCAGGTTAACTGTGCACGCCTCGTCCATGGTATAGTTTCTGAAACTCTCGGCTATTTATAATATGGTATACAAAAGAAACTTTGTAGGAAAAAGATACAAAGGATGGAAACCATGTTCTGTTACCAGTGCGAAGAAACAGCAAAAGGCACCGGATGCACAGTGAAAGGCGTCTGTGGAAAAGAGGGGTCGACCTCGGGTTTGATGGATGTCCTGATTTATGTATGCAAGGGAATTTCTGAGAGAAACATTGCAGCAGCTAAAATCGGGAAGGACGATAAAAACGCAGGGTCGTTTATCGCGGAGGCGCTTTTCTCTACCCTCACGAATGTCAATTTCGACGACGCGCGGTTCCGAAGTCTTATTTCGAAAGCAATTGAGATCAGGGACGCGCTTCCGGTATCCGGTCTTCATGAGCCCGATGCTTGTTCGTGGACGCCGAAAAACGAGGCGGAGATCGCGGCAAAAGCGGATGAGATCGCCCGTATAGCCAATGGAAATGACGATGTCCGGTCCCTGCGGGCTCTTCTTATATTCGGCCTGAAAGGCATCGCGGCGTATTATTACCATGCATCGGTCCTGGGATATACCGATGAAACGATAACCACATTCATCCAAAAGGGACTGGCATCCACTCTTCATGACTTGACCGCGGAACAAATGACCGGTCTTGTTCTCGAATGCGGAAAATTCGGTGTAACTACCCTTGCGCTTCTTGATACCGCTAACACAAAGACATACGGGACACCGGAAATTACAGCAGTAAAAACATCTGCCGGAAAGCGCCCGGGGATCCTGATCACCGGGCATGATCTCAGGGATCTCGATCAACTGCTCGAACAGTCGAAGGATAGCGGCGTCGATATTTATACGCACGGCGAGATGCTCCCTGCCAATGCCTATCCCGCGTTAAAAAAATACTCCCATCTGGTCGGGAATTATGGTTCGTCCTGGTGGCATCAGAAAGAGGACTTCGAGAAGTTCAATGGTCCGGTTCTCGCAACGACAAACTGTCTGGTTCCACCCAAGGACAGCTACCACGGACGAATATACACTACGGGGCCGGTTGGGTACCCCGGTGTGACCCACATCGAATCTACAATAGACGGAAAGAAAGATTTTTCGTCGCTAATCAGCCAAGCTAAGACCTGCCTCCCCCCTCAGGATCCCGGTTTCCCCGAGAGAGATTTGATCACCGGGTGCGCCCACGGTGCAGTTCTTGCCCTCGCAGGGACTGTCGTTGAAGCGGTAAAAAAAGGCGATATCAAACGGTTCGTTGTCATGGCAGGTTGTGACGGGAGGCACGCGGAACGGGAGTATTACACTGAATTCGCAAAAGCCCTGCCGCAGAATACCGTCATTCTGACTGCCGGTTGCGCAAAGTACCGGTACAACGGCCTTGATCTTGGCACTATCGGCGGGATACCCCGAGTTATCGATGCAGGGCAGTGCAACGACTGTTATTCCCTGGTCGTGATCGCACAGGCGCTCGCAGGAGCTTTCGGTGTCGGTATCAACGAGCTTCCGGTTTCCTACAACATTGCATGGTATGAGCAGAAGGCAGCGCTCGTCCTTCTCGCCCTCCTACACCTCGGTGTGAAGGATATCACGCTTGGACCTAAGCTCCCCGCATTTGTGTCACCCGGGGTGCTCAATGTCCTTGTGAATAATTTCGGTATCAAAAAGAACAGCACGGTGGACACCGATCTGCCCCGGCTTGTCCCTGGCATCTGAAGGCAATACGGGGGGATTACCGGGTTTTTCCCTGGAATCCGCGTTTCGGGTTTCCGCTTCCCCGGTGCTTTCCAGCATGCTTTTCCCCTTTTTTGCTGACCTCTTCTTTTTCCATTTCTTCACTTTCCAGCTCAGCAATAATATCAACGGGCTCGTCCATCTCACCGACCAGATGAACAATCTCAAGGAGGCGGCCGATTCCGATGAAATGCTCTGCCATCACCCGGGCAAGCGGGGAAAGTTCTACCGTTGTGCCTTTCTTTTCCACAAGCCTGTTGGCAACGAGCTCCGGCAGCACCGGTTCCATACTGCCCACCATCATCCCGTTGATTCGTGTAAGATCCGCCTCTTCCCCATCACAAACAACCGCGTTTGCAACGTACTCTTCCGAGCTCTGCTCGAGATCGTGAACCGGGGCGACTTCCTCCATTATGCCTTTAAGAAGACGCATTGCCACTTCTTCTTCCGTAAACGGATTTTCTCGCGAATAGCTCCCGCCGGGTTCCGCGAGGAGGACAACTTTTCCCAGATCGTGGAAATCCGGTCGTCCGGCACGGCCTGCCATCTGGTTGAATTCCTGAACCGTGAGCCAGTCCCTCCCCATTGCGAGCGCATCGAAGATTACCTGGGATGCAGGAAAATCGACCCCGGCCCCAAGCGCAGCAGTAGTAACGACTGCCATGAGTTTTCCTTCAAGGAACCTTGTTTCTACATCCCGGCGTTCCTGGGATGAGAGACCAGCATGATAGGCTGCCGCCCGCATTCCCAGTGCGTCAGCAATGGTGTGACACCGGGCACGGGAATTGGTGAAGATAATTGTCTGACCCCTGAATCCCTTTTTTGACGTCTTTGCATATTCTTCGGTAGTGAGCTTCTTGATCGTCGGGATTTTCTGCTTGCGTTCAGTAAACAGGAGATATCGTTCAAGGGCTACCGGGCGTTCATCATACCGGACCAGATGGCAGTTGAGTTTTTTGGCGAGTGTTTTTGGAGACCCGATAGTTGCGGAAAGGTACAGGAACTGAGCTTGTGGGGCAAGGAACTTCAGCCGGGCGACCAGACCGTCAAGGCGATGTCCCCGATCCGGATCTTCAAGCATCTGTACCTCATCGATGACAACTGTACCGATATTCTGCATTTTCTGGCCGCACCGGATCATGTTGTCAACCCCCTCATAGGTGCCAATCAGGATAGGAGCATTCGGGTTCCGATCCCCGACTTTCCTCGTCTCTGGAAGGTTGAGGCGTGAAATTCCCGTAAGCAGGCCGGTTTTTGCGAGACTGCCATATCGTTCGGTGAAACGCTCGTATTTTTGGTTTGCAAGTGCAACCAGGGGCACCAGGAATAGCATGCGCCCCCGGCCGGCCAGGTAATTTTTCAAACCGGCCATCTCTCCGATAAACGTTTTTCCGCTCGCTGTTGCCGCAACAACGAGGAGGTCTTTACCGTATAACAAACCGGCATCTACAGCCAGCTGCTGCGCTGGCATGAGCGCTTCGACACGGCACGCATCTACAAATGAACGGGGGAGAGTAAGTTCAGTGAGTTTTGCCGTGGCAATTATGGGGTGGGCCTCGATCCGGTCAAAAAGGGCGGTCTTCATCGAGACTTTATCCGGTTGGACGAGGGCAAGCACCCTGTCAAGATTCCGGGTTGTAGTCAGGAGCTCCTCGAAATGCCGAAGGGTGTCCCTGCCCATGTGGCCAATAGGCGCGATCTCGCGCCTCAGCTCCCGCCGCCCGCAGTCAAGACAGATCTTTTCATTTTTCCCAAAGACAACAAAATTCTCTTCTGTTATGGGGGTATATCGATCGTCGAGAAGGCAGATCCGGCACGCGTTCACCGTACCTGCCCGGATCTGAAATGCTTGTAAAAATTCCTCAAAAACCCGATCATGCCGGACCATCCGGACATCTCCTTCCCGGAGCTGGGCGATGAGATCCTTTGAGGGGGTGGGCCGGAACTCTTTCTTCGAGCCCCAGCGGAGCCGGTATCGGACCGGCCGGGGGCCTTTTGGCGTCTCGGTCATCTCGGCGATACCGACGCCGAGAACGTGTTTCCCGTCGTAAAAAAGAAGCTTGTAGCTGCCTTTGACCGGTTGGACAAGGATTTTCATGGGGAGATCAGATCGGCAATGGTGTATGAAAGTCCGACACCTTCGAGCCTTTTGAGGAAATCTGTGAATTCCTCATCGACGATGACGATGACGCAGTTTATCCCGTGGAATGCCGCCTCAATTACCCCCTCCCGTGCGCCAAAGAACAAATCCGGTTTTTGACCGGCGTTTCTAAGGGCAATGAACGCTTCGAGACCGACGGCAGCCACCAGGCCCGCGGACCTCGTGATGTCCCTGAGTCGCTCTCCATGAACCTTTCGGGATCCGCCATGCTGTATTCGTGGGACCTTACAGATAGTGATCGATCCTTCGCGGTGCTCAATAATACCGTTAAGACGGGCAACCCCCACGTCTTCGTCTTTTTTTGCATCCGCAACAACCGTTCCCGTCGCAGGTTGCGGCTTTTTTGCGGCGTACAAAAAGCCCCCTCGCATAAAGACTCCAACCTCGTCTCCCGTGTTGAGATTTTCAGCCGCGATGGCAGTCCAAATGGATACCTGCTGTATGATATCGCGACGAATATGCCGGGCATAGGATTCCAGGGATTCGGCGTTGGCAAGCACCCATTCTATCCCTGCTTTTGTGACCTCGTAGTTCCCACGACCACTCGCTGAAACCATGCCCTCTTCAGTAAGCTCACGAATATATTCAGAAATGGCCTGGGGCGTTACCCCGAGTTTGGTTGCGATCTCCTGTTGACGGACAGCCGGCTGGTGTTCGGCGATCTCGACCAGAATCTGAAGGCGGGAAACCTCTCGTTTACTACGCAGGATAGAATAGAGGGGGTCCTTAGCGTCCTGTGTCAAGCAGCACCAGTCCCTGCCCTTTCACGTCAAGGTTCGGTATCCGTTTTGCCAGACCCCGGATGAATACCGGGCTGACACCAAATTTCCGGGAGAGATCGCTGATTGAGGTGTTGCCATTTCCCAGTTCCGATTCGATCCTCCCGACAACATCGCGGAGGTTCTCGTCGTTTGAAAGCGAAATATAGAGAATGTCAGAGAGATCCTGGAGATTGCACTGGAAGTTAGCCCGGAACTTGTTGTAGGTGCCACGGAACTCCTTCTGCGGTTTCTCGCCGGGTTTTGGCATTCTCCACTGCTCCTCGACAAGGTTGCCTTTCTTAAGAATCTGGATACAGGCCGGGACTGAATCATCTTTGACCTGTGCCGTAAGCTCCTCCTCGGTCATCCACGATTTGCTCAGCAGGTCGTATACTTTCTTGAACGCAGGACTATTGAACGTCATGAGGAGCGGAACCAGTTCGACTGGATCGTTAACAATTCGGATATGACCCGGCACAGTAAAAACCCTATACTTATATGGAGGTGTAATTCAATAAATTTTTGCGGCAAAAACTATGGGAAACAAAGGCAAAATTACGGTTCGCGGCATCGTACAGGGTGTCGGGTTCCGCCCTTTTGTCTACGCCCGGGCGATTGAACTCGGTATATCCGGGTGGGTGAAAAATCTCGGGAGCGAGGTTGAAATCATTGCCCGGGGGGAACGTTTTTCTGATTTTCTTTCAGCCGTCTCCCAAGGTCCCCCGCTTTCCCGGATCGACTCAGTTGTCGTGTCCGAAACCGATGCAGAAATTCCACCAGGTTTTACGATCCGACAAAGCAGGACTGGCTCCTTTTCAGGTATGATTCCTCCGGATATCGCGATCTGCGATGAATGTACAGGAGATATTTTTACTTCCGGTGGGAGGTATGAGGGATATTGGGCAACTTCCTGTGTAAATTGTGGGCCACGGTACAGTATCATCCAGGCAATTCCCTATGACCGGGAGCGGACATCCATGGATGATTTCCCCATGTGTTCCCCGTGCACGGTGGAGTATGGTGATCCGAAATCCCGACGCCATCATGCCCAGACTATTGCATGTCGCTCCTGTGGACCGAGACTCCGGCTCCTGGACCGAACCGGTACTGATATTTCCTGCACAGACCCAATCCGGGAGTCTGCAACTTTCCTCGACTCAGGAAAGATCCTTGCCATCCGGGGGGTTGGGGGTTTCCATCTCGCTTGTGTTGAAGAAGCCTCAGCTGAGCTGAAATCCCGCCTTGGCCGGGTCGAGCAGCCGTTCGCTGTTATGGTGCGCCCCGAATATGCAGAGGTTATAGCGCGGGTTTCTTCGGAAGAAAAAACGATTCTCGAAAGTCCGGTCCACCCTATCGTTGTACTCGAAAAACGGGATCATGGCTCGTATTCCACAATCAGCAATTTGCACACTATCGGATGCATGTATCCGTATACCGGGCTCCACCACCTTCTTTTCTCATTCCTCAAGCACCCGCTCCTTATTATGACCAGCGCAAACATGCCGGGCTACCCGATGATCACTGGTATTTCCGAAGCTTTGGGAAAGCTCGCACACGATGCTGATTATTTCCTTGTGCATGACCGCTCCATACAGAACCGGGTGGATGATTCCGTTGTCCGGGACGGGTACATTCTCCGCCTTTCCCGGGGAATGGCTCCGAAACGAACCGCGATCGATCTCGGTCCGTCCTGTATCCTTGCAGTCGGTCCGGAGCTCAACGCCAATGCTACCATATACAAAGACGGGTTTGCCGTGACCTCTCCTCACGTGGGGAATGTCCGGAACCCGGCAACGCTCGCCTATCTCAAAGAAACGGTTGCCAAGCTCGGGCGGTTGATGGGAGCTGATTATAACTTCGTAGCTCACGATCTTCACCCACAATTCCTATCGACGCGGTTCGCCAGGGAGATCGCCGAGGAACGAGGGATAGGCTTGATCCCGGTCCAACACCACCGGGCCCATATCGCCGCTACCACAACTGAACCCTGTATCGGAATAGCCATAGACGGTGTCGGTTACGGTGACGACGGTACCGTTTGGGGTGGTGAAATCTTCTCCGGGCAAGTCCCAAATCTTGATCGAGTTGCCCACCTCGAACCAGTGGAAATGCCAGGCGGTGATCTCGCGACCCGGTTCCCGGAACGAATGCTTTACGGTATTCTCCAGGACGATTCTTGCCTCGACCTCTTCCGGACCAGGGGATGGTCAGATATAGAGATCGGAATCCTCAGGAAACAGGTGAAAGCCCGGTTCAATGTCACGATGACCAGTAGTACCGGCCGGGTGCTTGACGCAGGAAGCGCCCTGCTCGGCATCTGCCGGGAGCGGACCTATGATGGAGAACCCGCAATGAAGCTGGAATCAATTGCTTTAGGTGGCAAACCAGAGTGCTGGGATCTGGTCTACTCCCGTGAAAATGGGTGCGAGATCCTCTCGACGCGGGCGATACTCAAAACCGCATTTTCTCGCTTGCGCACTTTCGCGGAACACAACCCGGTTGGTATCCGAGATATCGCTGCATCAGTCCAGTACAACCTTGCCCGGGGAATCGCTGGTCTTGCCATTCACGCAGCGGAACAGGAGGATATCCCATTAGTTGCGCTCAGCGGCGGAGTCGTCGCCAACCGGGCGATTAGGGAAACTATCCGGAACGAGATAACCTGTGCAGGCCTCACTTTTCTGATTAACAATGAGTACCCCCCCGGGGACGGATGTGTCTCCTATGGTCAGTGCGTTTGGGCCGGGATGCTCATGAAACAGTGAGTCCAGACATCCTGGCTTTTCCAAACAACCATTTTATCTTCGTAAAAGTACAAAGATGAGATCAGCTGCGATGTATCCGCTGGACATAATTCAGGAACAGGAGAAAAGGATCCAGAGCCTTGAAAAGGAGCTTACAGAACTCCGGCAGGGCCTTGCTGCCGTCCATGACTATTTTATCCAGATAAAAGCGCAGGCAGATGAACAGAGTGTCTCGGCGGAACTCAATTTCGGAATCATGAAGCCTCTCAGAGAAGAGGATGCAGAATTCGAAGGGATTTGGGATTTCCACCAGCGGGCACTGGTTACCGATCCTTCGGGATCGATCCCGCTCGATGAAATGTACGATACCTATGCCAAGTTCTGCAGGAAAAACGGCAAGAAACCTGTTGACAAGGATGCCTTCGAGTACCTCCTTCCCCAGATGGATAACCCGCGCCCGGTGATTTTCCGGGGAAAATGGCAGGGATGCAGGTTCCGGTGATCTGGCCCCATGCCCGGCGGCCATAATCGATGACCCATGTCCGCATAACCGAAGAGTCCGGCATTCCTCTCGTGGGATCACTCTATTTTGGTGTTATTGACCGGGGTACGAGCCTCCTTCAGGTCCGTCCCAGCTGCGGATGCAATCTGAACTGTCCCTTCTGTTCGGTGGATGCGGGGCCATGCTCGACGACCCGCACTGCCAGCTACGAAGTCGAACCCGGGTATCTCCTTTCCGCGGTAGAAGAGATTGCACGTTTCAAAGGGCCCGGCGTCGAGTGCCACATCGATTCCCCGGGTGAACCGCTTATGTACCCTTATCTTCCGGAACTGGTTGCTTCCTTGAAAAAAATCGAGACAGTAACCACGGTTTCTCTCCAGACTAACGGTACGCTCCTTGATTCGGCGAAGGTAGAGGCGCTGGCCTGTGCGGGTCTGGACCGGGTCAACCTTTCGCTCCATGCAATTGACCCTACTCTTGCCCGCGAGCTTGCAGGAGTCGCCTGGTACGATATCAATTCCGTCACCAAGGCCGCACGGGAAGTGGCGCAGAGTTCCATGGACCTTCTTATCGCTCCCGTATATATGCCAGGGATCAATGATGACGAAATCCCGAAACTTATTCAATTCGCCAGGGATTGTGGAGCGGGAAAAAAATTCCCTCCACTGGGCATTCAGAAGTTCGAACGGTATCGTTTTGGAAGGACTCCACAAAAGATAAAGGTCCAGAGCTGGTGGCAGTTTTTCAACCGAAGTATAAAAGAATGGGAAAAAACATCCGGACTGCATCTCCGGCTCAATCCCGGTAGGGACTTTTGTACGGTCCGGCGGCCGTCGCTCCCGCAAGTCTTTGCAAAGGGAGATAGGGCTGCCGTGGAGATCCGTGCACCCGGATGGATCCGGGGGGAACAATTGGGTGTAGCGCGGAACCGGGTCGTATCAG
>Ga0335078_10004634_pt1 | contig 20336 bp, 18 predicted proteins | sample Lox_Sample_32_FD_206711 | JGI IMG/M metagenome (GOLD analysis project Ga0335078, IMG submission 206711) | Soil microbial communities from Loxahatchee National Wildlife Refuge, Florida, United States - Lox_Sample_3.2 | ecosystem: Environmental > Terrestrial > Soil > Wetlands | place: USA... | reverse complement strand
AGCGCCGCGCGCGGGCACACGAGCCACACGACGGTGACCGCGACGAGCGACGCAGCGATGCGGGCCAAAACCTTCACGCGCGTGGAGTTTGGACCAGCGCGGCCCTTTGGTGCAATGTTTTTAGGCGCGAATGCACGTCCCGACATTCGACATCGAGCTCTTCCGGCGGATTTACGGCGCGCACGGCGCGTGGCTCTGGACGATGTCCGCGCTCACGATCGTCGGGAGCGGGTGGGCGATGATTCCGATCGCGTCGCTCGCCGCGTTCGAGAAGACGCGCGCGCACGCGTTGCGTTTGGTCGGCGTGCTGGTCGTCGTCTCGCTCGTCGTGGTCGCGATCAAGCTCGCCGTCGGTCGCGTGCGTCCGTGCGGGAGCTTGAGCGACGTGCACGCGCTCGTCTTCGCCGCGCCGACCGATCCGTCTTTCCCGAGCGGACACGCGGCCGGCGCGTTCGCGGTCGCCGCGTTCGTCGCGTTCGAAGCGCGCGTTCACGCGATCGCGAAGCTTGCGCTGTTCGTCGTGGCCGCGGCGATCGGTCTGTCGCGCGTCGTGCTCGGCGTGCACTTCCCCACCGACGTCGTGGCCGGCGCGCTTCTCGGCGTCGCGGTCGTGGTCCTCGCGAAGAGAATTCGGAGCGTGAGCGCTCAGCGCGCCGACTGAAGCACGCCGCGCAAGAGGAGGGAGCGCGCGGCGCGGCGCGTGCGTTCGTCGCGCGAGCGCGCGCCGCGCGCGATTTCGTCGAGCGCGCGCGCATCGTCTCCGTCGAGCGCGAACGGTTGGATCAACGCGGGCGGAGCAGCGCGCACGATCGCGCCACGCACGCCGTCGCCGAGATCCGGCGCGTCCGCGATCGTCACGCCGGGCGCGACCTCGAGATCGGCGCGATCGAGGATCTCGTCGCTCGCGCGCGCGAGATCGATCGCGGAGACGAAGCGATCGACGGCGTCGCGCGTGATGGGCGCGTCGTGCGCGTGGCGCACGGGGACTTGCGCGGAGAAGCCGCGCGCCGCGCGTCGCACGATCGCGAGCGCAGTGCACACGGCGCGCACGTCGACGCGCTCGAAGTGATCGCGGAGCGCGAGCGCGTCCGCGCGAAACGCGTCGCCGAGATCCGCGTGACGCGCGGCGGCGTAATGCGCGACGACCTCGTCGAGATCCTGGTTCGGCGCTTGGAACAAAACGAGATCGCCGCGTTCACCCATCGCGGCGCGCATGCGATCGACGAGCGCGGCGCGCGTCGTCTCCTGCAAGATTGGCCAATCCGCCTGCACGAACGCGAGGCCGCCGTCTTCGAGGTGCGAATCGATTTGCGAGAGCGCGCGCAGCGGGAGCTCGTCGCCGCGCGCGCCGCCGTGAAGAAACGCGACGTTCGCCGCACCCTCCGCGCGCGCCGCGAACGGCGGCTGCGACGCGACGAGCGAAAAGCGCGCGCCGCGCGCCGCGTCGAACCAATCGCTGACCTCGGCGATCACGTTGGACGCGCCGTTCACGCGTGCGTTGATCTGCGTCAGCGCGATCGCGCGCGGGTTCACGTCGAGCGCGACGACGCGGCCCGCGACGCGCGACATCGCGATGGCGATCGCGCCAGCGCCGCACCCGAGATCGCACGCCGACGCGACGCGCGCGCTCGGAATCGCCGCGCGCGCGAGCGCGATCGTCGTCCCGCCGGCCGCCATCACCGCGTCCTCGTGCGCGCCGAGCGCGTCGCCGATCACGAGCGGCGCGTCGGGTCCTCCGCCGAACGGCGCGATGCGAAACCGCGACGCGACGCGACCCTCGCGCGACTCGACGAGCCCGGCGTCGATCCACGGCGCGAGATCGCCGAGCGCGCTGCGCGCTTCGTCTTCGCGCGCGTCGTCACCTTCGAAAAAAATTCGCGTCGCGATCGCGGACGCTTCGGTTCGTCGTCGCAGGTGCCACAGTCGAAGCGGCGCGCGCAGCGGGTCGAACGCGAGCGCGCCGGGTTTGTTCGCGGACGCGATCGCGCGCGCGTCGTATCCGATCGCGCGAAGCCGCGCCGCGAACGCGTCGAGGCGCGCGGCGCGCGCGAGGCGTTCGACGTCGGGCAACATCACGGACCGTGCGCGAGCGCGAGATACAAAACCGGGACGGCGGCGCCGATCGCCACGAAGATCGCGCCGCGCCCGAACAGACCTTTTTTCCCGGCGATCATGAAGAGCCCGCTCGTCGCGAGGAGGAGCAAGCCCGCAGCGTAGGCGTCCGCGAAGAATTTCCAAGCCCGCTTGCCGCGATTGAGGTGGAGCCAATTCGCCGCGCGCAAGAAGAAGCGCGGTTTCTGGCGCTCGTCGACGACGCGCCCACTCGCGAGCGCGACGTGCAGCGTGCGGTGCTCGAACAAAATTTCGAGATCGTCGCCTTCGCGGTAGACCTCGCGCGGCTCGTCGTCGATGCCCGCGCGCCGCGTCACGACGCGTGCGAGCGCGTCGTCGGGTTGCGAAGCGTCGATCGCGACGTCGTACGCGCGCGTCTCGTTCGTGAAGTTCGCGTCCCAATCGGCGACGTGATTCACCGCGAGCCCCGACGTCGCGTAGACGAACGTGAGACCGATCGCGAGGTATCCCGCGTCGCGGTGAATCGCGCGGATCCACGCGCGCACGCTCGGCGGAACGCGCCAGCGCGTCTCCGTGCGATCAGGAATAGCGCTCCTCTTTCCAGGGGTCGGCGTGGTTGTTGTAGCCACGCGTCTCCCAATAACCCGGTTTGTCGATCTCGCTGAGCTCGATTCCCGTGAGCCACTTCGCGCTCTTCCAGAAATACGAATCGGGGACGAGCGCGCGGACCGGCGCGCCGTGCGCGCGCGGGATGGGCGCGTCCTCGTACCGGTGCGCGACCAGCACGTTGGGCTTGAGCGCTTCGTGCAGCGGAAGGTTCGCGGTGTAGCCGTGCGCGGCTTCGAAGATGAGGTGGCGCGCGGTCTTCTTCACGCCCGCGCGCGCGACGAGATCCGCGACGCGCACGCCGGTCCAGCGCGAATCGAAGAGCGACCACTTCGTCACGCAGTGCACGTCGCACGTTTGGTGCACTTGCGGCATCGCGAGCAGCTCGTCGAAATCGATTTCGAACGGCGCGTCGACCGCGCCGTGAACGCGCAGCTTGAACGCGCCCGGGCTCGGGTCGCCTTCTTGTCCGCCCATCGGTCGCATGCGCGCGATGAGCGATTGATTCGGCGGAAGTCGCGGACGTCCGTCGGGGAGCTTCAGCTTGCGCGCCTCGCGCGTTTTTTCGTCGTCGAGCACGACGTACGCGCCGCCGAGCACGCCGAGCACCGTGCCGGCCGCGAGGACGCGCAAGAACGTGCGGCGATCGTTCATCGGATGGAGTACGAATGCGCGGCGCGTTTGGTTTCGCGCGCATCCCGAGCATGACCCTCGCCGCCATCCGCGACAAGCTGCGCGACCCGGGCTTCACGGCGGGAAAGCGCGACGTCGCGCCGCTGCTCGAGTTGCTCGCGTCGGCCGACGAGGACGAAGCCGCGAAGGTGGTTCGCGCGCTCGCGGTCGTGCCGAGCGGCGTGGAGCGCGCCGCGCGCGAATGGCGCGACGCGAAGCCGCCGATGCGTCATCGCCTCGTCTCGGTCGTCGCGCGCGGTCTCGGCGACGGCGCGCTCGACGCGCTCTCCGGCGCGCTCGAAGACGACGACGCGCGCACGCGGAAATCCGCGGCGCGCGGTCTCGGACGCGTGCAGAATGCAACCATTCGAGAAGGCGCCGCGCGCGCGCTGCGCGCCGCGCTCGCGCGCGAGACGAAGCCGGACGTGACGCGCGCGATCGTCGAGGCCCTCGGGAAAATCGGCGGCGCGGAGGACGCGGCGTCGCTCGCTTCGCGCGTCGCGTCGGACGCCTCGAGCGAGCGCGTTCGGCGCGAGGCGCTCGCGCGCATCGCGCGCACCGAGCAGCGCGGCGAGCCCGCGCGCATCGTGGCCGATCGCGCGCGCGATCCGTTCGAGGTGGTGCTCGAGTGTCGCGAAGGGCTCGAGACGATCCTTTCGTCGGAGCTCGGCGACGCGTCCGCGCGCGTGCTGCGCGCCGGGCGCGTCGCGACGACGGTGCGCTCGCTCGACGCGCTCGTCATCGCGCGCACGTGGACCACCGCGGCGCTCGTTCTGCATCGCGGGCCCGGCGACGAGACCCGCCTCGCGGGCGTGATCGCGGACGGCGCGCCGCTCTTGCGCTCGCTCACGGAGGGCCCGATTCGCTGGCGCGTCGAGTGGGTCGGCGAAGGTCACAAGCGCGCGGCGACGCGCGAGCTCGCCGAGCGCGTCGCGAGCCTCGCGCCCGAGCTCGTCAACGATCCGATCGCGAGCGATTGGGAAATCCGCGTCGCGCGTCCGCGCGGGGAGCTCGAGGTGCTCGCGGTGCCGAAGAGTTGGGACGACGCGCGCTTTTCGTACCGCGTGGCCGACGTGCCGGCTTCGTCTCATCCGACCATCGCCGCGGCCATCGCGCGCTTCGCGGGCGCGCGCGACGACGACGTCGCGTGGGATCCGTTCGTCGGATCGGGTCTCGAGCTCGTCGAGCGCGCGCGGCTCGGGCCGTATCGCGCGCTCGTCGGAACCGACGTCGACGAGGACGCGCTCGCCGCGGCGAAGAAGAACATCGCGTCCGCGCGGGTTCGCGACGTCACGCTCGAACGCGCCGACGCGCGCGCGTTCACGCCGCGGTACGATCGCGTCGCGCTGATCCTCACGAATCCTCCGATGGGACGGCGCGTGCAGACGCCGCGCGCCGCGTCGGACGCGCCGCGCGCGCTGGATGCGTTCTTGCTCGAAGCCATCGAGCACTTCGCGCGCGTGCTCGCGCGCGGCGGGCGCTTCGTGTGGATCACGCCGCGCGCGCGCGTGACGAACCGCGCGCTCGAACGCGCGGGGCTCCGGCGCGATCGCGAGCTCGTCGTCGACATGCGCGGCTTCGCGGGCAATCTGCAGCGATGGACGAAGCCATGACACCATCCGGCTACCCAACCGCCGACGCGACGCAGTAGGCTGCGCGCATGATGAAGGGCGCGATCGAGAACATCACGGAAGCCGTCGGCCACACGCCCATCGTGCGCTTGAATCGCGTCGCGAAGGACGTGCCGTGCGAGGTGTACGTGAAGTGCGAGTTTCTGAATCCGGGTGGCTCGCACAAGGATCGACTCGCGCGCAACATGCTCCGCCGCGCGGAAGAAGCGGGCTTGAAGCCCGGCGGCACGATCGTCGAAGCGACGAGCGGCAACACCGGCGCGTCGCTCGCGCTCTACGCCGCGGTGCGCGGATACAAGTGCGTCTTCGTGATGCCCGACAAAATGAGCCAGGAGAAAATCTCCAACTTGCGCGCGTTCGGCGCGCGCGTCGTCGTGTGTCCGACCGCCGTCGAGCCGGAGGACCCGCGCAGCTACTACCAAGTCGCGCAGCGCATCGCCGCCGAGACTCCGAACTGCTTCTACGCGAACCAGTACCACAACCCCGCGAACCCCGAGGCGCACTACCTCTCGACGGGCCCGGAGATCTGGGAGCAGACGGGCGGCGAGCTCGACGTGTTCGTCGCGGGCCTCGGCACGGGCGGAACGATCAGCGGCACCGGCAAGTTCCTCAAGGAGAAGAAGCCCGCCGTGAAGCTCGTCGGCGTCGATCCCGTCGGCTCGCTCTACTACGACTTCGTCAAGAGCGGCCGCATCACGAAGCCGTTTTCCTACAAAGTGGAAGGCATCGGCGAAGATTTTTTCCCGACGACGATGAACCTGAAGATCCTCGACGACATCGTGCGCGTCGACGACAAAGAATGTTTTCTGATGACGCGCGAGCTCACGCGGCAAGAAGGTTTGTTCGTCGGCGGGTCGGGCGGCGCCGCCGTCGCAGGCGCTCTCAAATGGGCGCGCGAGAACGGCAAGAAGGGACAGAAGGTGCTCGTCTTCTTGTGCGACGCGGGACAGAAATACGTCTCGAAGATCTTCAACGACGACTGGATGCGCGAGAACGGTTTCCTCGAGGAGCAGCCCGGCCTCGGCACGGTGCGCGACGTCCTCGGCGCGCGCTACAAGAAAAAAATCCTCACCGTGTCGCCGTCGTCCACGGTGCGCGACGCGATCGAGATGCTCAAATCGCAGAACGTGAGCCAGCTCCCCGTCGTCGACGGACACAAGCTACGCGGCATCGTGCAAGAGGTCGATCTCTTGCGTCACCTCGTCAGCGGAAAGAAGACGCTCGACTCGCCCGTCGGCGATCTCGCCGAAGGCGATTACGCGACCGTCACGCCCGACACGAAAATCGAATTGTTGCAGAATGCACTCTCCGACGCGAAGGTCGCGATGGTCACCGAAGGCGAGGATCTCGTCGGGATCGTCGCGAAGATCGATCTCATCGACTTCCTCGCGCGCGCCGGCTCCGCGTAAACGCACGTCATCGTGCGCGCCGCGATCACTTCTCCTTGCGCATGACGATGTTGTAGACGCCCTTGCCGGTCGCGACGATTTCGTCCTCCGCGATCGGATGAAAGAGCTCCACGTCGACGACCCCAACGCGATTGCCCTTGCGCACCATGCGCGCGATCGCGTCGAGCCGCTCGAGCTTCCCCGGTCGCAAATAGTCGATGCGCAGATCGATCGTGGCGACGCGCGATCGCACGTCGTCGAGACCGGTCCACACCGCGAGCCCGCCGGCGACGTCCGCGAGCGTGCTCATCACGCCGCCATGCAGCGCGGGGCGCATCGGATCACCGACGAAGTCCGGACGAAACGGGAGCGTGAGGTGCACGAGCGCGTTCTCGATCCGCGCCACCTTGATGCCGAGGAACCGGTTGAACGGGATGAGCTCCTCCATCATTTGTTTGAGCGCGTCAGCGTGCATCGCGTCTCGTCTCTATCACGGCGAGCTGTCGTCCGGCGCGTTCGCCGTCGCGGCGAAACGAGTGGAACATCGCCGGATCGCACTTGGTGCATCCGTGCGGGGACGCGACGTCGTCGATGTTTGCGTTCTGCACGTTTCGCGCGACGAGCCGCGCGCGCGCCGCGGCGCGCAGATCCCCGTGGGTCCTCCCGGTGAGTTCATTTCGCACGACGAACGGCCGAAGCTTCGCCGCGACGTCGTCCCCGATTTCGAAGCAGCACGCGCCGATGCACGGACCGATCGCGGCGAGATCGAACGCGTGCGCGTCGATCGCGGACTCGATCACGCCGTTCACCAAACCGCGCCAGCCCGCGTGCACCGCGGCCACCGCCCCGCTCTTCGAGTCGGCGAGCAAGATCGGGACGCAATCGGCGACGCGCACCGCGACCGCGACGCCGGGCTCGATCGCGACGAGCGCGTCGGCTTCCTCGCGCGACGCGTCGTCTCCCGCGTGGACGACGATCGCGCGCGTCCCGTGGACTTGCGACGCGAGACGCGGCCGCCCGCCGAGCCGCAGAACGAGCGAGATCGCTTCCATCGCCTCCGGAGAGTCCCCGCGGAAATCGAGCGGCTTCACGGAGAAACCATGGTCAAACCGCGCGCTCCGGAGAAGCGCGCTCGAAAGGCACGTGGGCGCGGACATGGCGGCGGCCTTTGTGATAACAAGGGCGTTCCGATGGCGCAGCCGGATCCGTTCATCGGACGCGACATTCTGAACGGGCAATTCCAGATCCTTCAAAAGATCGGGTCCGGCGGGATGGGTGCCGTCTACAAAGCGTCGCAGCCGGCGATGAACCGGATGGTGGGCGTGAAGATCCTCCATCCGAAGCTCGCGAATCGGAAGGATCTCGTCTCGCGCTTCAGCCGCGAAGCGCGCGCGATGAGCCACCTCACGCACCCGAACACCGTGAAGGTGTTCTTGTACGGCGAGCTCGAAGACGGCTCGCTCTACATCATCATGGAGTTCCTCGAGGGGAAGAACTTGAACCAGACGGTGCGCGCGGAGGGTCCGTTTCCGGTCGAGCGCGCGCTGCCGGTGATCATCCAGGTGTGCGGCGCGCTCGAAGAAGCGCACCACGCGGGGATCATCCACCGCGATCTCAAGCCGGAGAATATTTTCCTCTGTCAGTCGGGCGGGCTCAAAGATTTTCCGAAGGTGCTCGACTTCGGGCTCGCGAAGGTCACCGAGCGCGAGATGCGACCGGGCTCGATCATCCTGACGCAAGAAGGGATGGTCTTCGGAACGCCCGAGTTCATGAGCCCCGAGCAAGCGCAAGGCAAGACGCTCACGCCCGCGAGCGATCAGTATTCGCTCGCCGTGATTTTGTACGAGGTGCTCACCGGCAAGCTCCCGTTCGAAGCGAAGAGCGCGATGGATTACCTCTCGCTGCACGTCAGCGGAAAACCGACGCCGCTCTCGCAGCGCGTCGCGGGCAAGACGTTCCCGCCGCTGCTCGATCAGATCATCGATCGTTGCCTCTCGAAGAAGGTCGAGGATCGATTCGGATCGCTCGGCGAGCTCTCGAGCGCGCTGCAAGCGGTGCTCGACGGAAAAAAGGAGCTGCCGAGCGGCGTGACGCCGCAACCCGCCGCCGCGATGGTCGCGAGCGCGCCCGCGGCGCGCACGCGAGACACTCCAGCGCCGACGAAGAGCGACATCCCGAAGACGAACACCGGACTGCTCGTCGGGATCGCGGTGGCCGCGCTGCTCGTCGGCGTCGTGCTCACCGTGGTCGTGACGACGCTCTTGAAGAAATGAACGCGCGCCGATTCGTCGCGATGGGCGCGCTCGCCGTCGTCGCGACGGCGCGCTGCAACTCCGCGGCGCCCGCGCCTCCGCCCGCGCCCGCCGGGTGTCAGACGCTCGAAGGCGATTTGTCGTGCACGCTGCCGTATCCGTCCGATTTTTTTCGCGCGAACGGCGTCGTGTCGATCACGGGCGCGGCGAAGTTGCAGACGGCGAGCGGCGTCGACGCGGATCTCGTCACGCCGCTCGCGCTCGACGGGTTCTCGCGGCAACCGACGATCGCGTGCGTGCTCCCGGACACGGTCGTCGCGGACGGCTTGCCCAACGTCACCGACGATCCGACGCGCAGCATGGATCCCACGCAGTCGCCGACGCTCCTCTTTCGGCCCGACACCGGCGAGACCATCCCGCATTACGTCGACGTGGATCCGAGCCCCGACGATCCGCTGCACGTCACGATCACGCTTCGTCCGTTCGTGCAGCTCGCGGAGCAGACGCGTTACGTCGTCGCCATCTACGGCGTGAAGAACCTCGCCGACGGATTGGCGGCGCCCGCAACGGGATTTCGCGCGCTGCGCGACGGAGGAAATCCGACGCGCTTCGAGTCCGACGTGTTCTTGCCTATCGAGCAAAAAGGGATCGCGCGATCGCGGTTGCAGCTCGCGTGGGATTTCACGACGGGGAGCGCCGCGTTCACCGAGCGCGACATGCTCGCCGTGCGCGCGCTCACGCTCGCCTGGCTCGATCAAAATCCGTCGCCGCCGATCACGATCACCGACGTCGAGCCCGGCACCGCGGAGTATGCGCTCGAGATCGCGGGGACGGTGACCGTCCCGCTGTTTCTCACGTCGAGCGCGCCGGGCGCGACGTTCAACCGCGACGGCAGCGGGAACGTCGCGCAAAATGGAACGACGGACGTGCCGTTCAAGATCGTCGTGCCGAACAGCGTCGCGCAGCGGCTCGGTCGCGCGCGCGCCATCGCGTTCGGTCACGGATTTTTCGGGAGCACCGCCGAGATGGACGAGCAACCCGCGCGCACGCTGCTCGCGTCGCTCGGCGTCGTCGCGTTCGGGATCGATTGGTGGGGGATGTCGCAAGACGACCTCGGCATCGTCGTCGGTCTGCTCTCGTCGACGCCGTCGCAGCTCGGGACCATCCCCGATCGCGTGCACCAAGCGATGGTGAACTGGCTCGTGACGACGCGCGCGATCAAGACGTCGCTCGCGACCGAGCCCTCGCTCATGCGCAAGACGCGGTTCGGCTCCGAGCTCATGTACGATCCGACGCACGTCTATTATTTCGGCGCGAGCCTCGGCGGAATTTTGGGGAGCGTGATGAGCTCGCTGAATCCGGACGTCGAGCGCGCGGTGATCAACGTCGGCGGATCCGGTTGGGGCCAGATGATGGCGCGCGCCAGCCCGTTCGCCGGCTTCAACTTTTTCATCAAGTCCGCGATGGGCACCGAGCTCGCCGCGCAGACGTTCGAAGCGACGCTCGTCAGCGGGCTCGACACGATCGACTCGGCGACGTGGGTGCACGATCTCGTCGGATCGAAATTGCCCGGAAATCCCGATCGAAAAATCATCATGCAGAACGGCATCGGCGACGCGGAGGTCCCGAACTGCGCGAGCTTCCTCGAGGCGCGCATCCTCGGGCTCGCGATGGTCGAGCCTTCGCCCGAGACGGTGTACGGGATTCCGCTCCTCGATCCGTCGACGCTCTCGTCCGCGATCACGCTGTGGGATTTCGGGATTCCGAATTCGGTCTACGAGACCGCGACGCCGCCCGCGCCGAACGCCGTGCACAACGGGCTCCGCGACGAGCCCACCGCGATCGCGCAGATGAACGCGTTCCTCGCGCAGGACGGAAACGTCACGAACCCGTGCGGAGGACCCTGCGCGTCCGGCGATTCGCCGCAGCAATAGGAAACGAGACGGCGTGGATCGCGCGCGCCTCGACGTCGACGAGGAGGACGCCGTCCGCGCCGAGCGCGCTCGAAAACGCGACGGCGTACTCGAGGAGCTGGCGTCGCGTCGCGGCGTGATCGATCCGCGGCGCGAGCGCGCCGGTCTTCACCTCCGCGACGTACGTCTCGCGCGTCGCGCGGTCGCGCACGAGATAATCGGCGCGCAGCGGGACGCTCCACGCTCGTCCGTCGACTTCGATCGCGTACGCGATCGTGACCTGCGAATCGATCACGTCGAGCCCGCACGCTTCGAGGAGCGCGGCGGCCTCGCGCTCTCCCGCGCGCGCGCGTTCGCCGCGCGCGCGCATCTGCGCGCTCCGCACGATCGAGCGCACGAAGAAGAACGCGAAGACGATGACGACGGCGAGGACGACGCCGCAAATCGCGGAGCTCGCCCAAGACGCACCCGAAATCGAATCGCGCACGAAACACGTTCGATCGAATGCGCCCGCGCGAACAACTTTTCTGTATGATGCGCGTCCCATGCGAAAACTCGCCGCCGCTGCGATCTCTGCGTTCGTCGTCTTCGCCTCCGTCGTGAGCGCGTGCGGCGGAGAGACGCCCGCTCCGAACAACAACCCGCAAAACGACGCGGCCGCGCCGCCCGTCAGCGCGAGCGCCACGGCGTCCGCCGCGCCCGAGCAAGACGCGGGTCCTCCCGCGATCGACGCGCAGCGCGATCCGTTCATCGCGGTGTGTCTGCGGAGCGTGCCGTCGCAGGCGTACTGCGCGTGCACCTGGGATCAATACCGCGAGGCGCGCAAAGGCGAGGCGGATCCGACGCAGGCACCGACGCAAGACGTGCTCCTCTCGATCAAACAGAAGACGCTCCAGTCGTGCGCGCCGAAGCTCACCGACGCGGACGTGAAGCCCGCGTTCACGAGCGCGTGCGTCGGCAACGAGTCGAAGAAGCAGCCGTTCTGCGATTGCGAATGGACCGAGCTCCGCAAGAAGCTCGACCCGCCGGATTTCGTCACCGACTTCACGGGGACGAAATTCGACGACGCGAAGAAGGCGATGGCGAAGGCGTGCAAAGGCAAGCTGCCCGACGACCTCGCGAAGAAGGATTTCATGAACGGATGCACGAAGGCCGCGCCGGGCAAGGACAAAGCGTGCGAGTGCATGTGGAAGAAGATCCGCGCGAAGGCGAGCGCGGAGGAGATCGCAGCCGACGTCGTCGACGTGAAGTCGTTCGGCGTGGAGTCGTGCCTCAAGCAGTGACGCGCGCGAAGCCGACGTTCTTCGAGACGCGCGTGGTCGCGGCGCGCTGGATGATCAGCGCGAAGAAGGCGGAGACGCGCGCGCGGCGGATCGAGCGGAGCGCCGACGGACGGACGACAGGACCGCGAGCGCGATGAGCGCGATCGCGGCGGCGCCCACCGCGTGGAGCGGGGCGGCGCTCTCGTTGCACCCACCGGGCGTCGTGCACTCGTTGTCCGCCCAGCGCGCGTCGAGCGACGCGAGGTTCGCGTTGCAGTCGGGCGCTTGCATCGCGGCGACGGCTTGTTGTTCGGTGAGCGCGAGCTGCGACTCGATCCCGTCGTTGCACGCGAGCGGTCGCCCGCCGTCGTCGAGCAAGACCGTGTACGCGAAGTTCGGCACGCATGTTCCGCCGTCGGGCGGCGGCGGGACGACCTGCGCGGCGTCGCTCGTCGAGACGGGAACGAGGATCGTCGCGCCGACGGTGCTCTGATCGACGCAGATCGCGTCGCCGACGGCGAAGCCCGTCGTCGTTCCGAACGTCGCCGTGATTTGCGCGACGAACGACTGCGTCACCGTCGCCTCGAGCACGCCGGTCGCAGGGAGGTTGCCCGCCTGAAAATATTTCCCGCCGCAAAGACACGACGATGCGATGTCGCAATATTCTCCCGCGTCGATCACGGAACGAATCTACCGCGACCCAAACGCGAACGCAGCCCGCGTGTCGATACCGCATGCGAAGACACATCGTCGCGCTCGCCGCGATCGCGATCGCGTGCGGTGGCGCGTCCACGTCCGCGCCGCGCGCGCTGGATCCCACGAAACCCTCGCCGAGCGCGCAGCAGCGGTTTCACGAGGCGCTCGCCGCGTTCGAGGCGCACGAAAAAACGCGCGATTGGACGCGCGAGTCGTGCGTGGAGGTCGCGGGTCGATTCGACGCATCGGGTTTCGCGATCGCGTCGTACGACGCCGGGATCGTCTTCGAGCGGTGTCGCGACCACGCGAGCGCGCTCGATCGGTTGCGGCGCGCGCTCGCCGCGGATCCGTCGTTGATGCGCGCGAAAGTCGAGATCGCGCTCGAGGAGTATCGCGCGTCGCGCGATCGCGATCGCGCGATCACGGAGCTCGATCGCGTCGTGCGCGAAGAGAAATTCCAAGATGCGAACGCGCTGGTCGCGCTCGCGACGCTCCAAGACGATCGCAGCGGACCCGGCGACGCAGACGCCGCGCGCGCGAACTTCGAGCGCGCGCTCGCGGTCGACGATCAATCGATGCCGGCGTACGACGCGCTCGCGCGCCACCACTACGCGCGCGCGCGAAAGACCGACGCGCACCCGCGTGACACGATCCAGCTCGAGCTCGCCGAGCTCATCGTGTCGCAAGCGACGCAAAAGAACGCTTCGTACGCGCCGCTCTACAACACGTCGGGCTTGATCGAGAGCGAGCTCGGTCATCCGCACCTCGCGTCGCGCGCGTTCGAGCGCGCCGCGCAGATCGATCCGACGCTCTTCGAGGCGCACATGAACCTCGGTGAGCTGAACCTCGCGTACCGTGGTTTTGGGCTGGCGGAGGCGTCGTTTCGTCGCGCGATCGCGCTCGCGCCGAACGACTACGACGCGCACCTCGGTCTCGCTCTCGCGCTGCGCGGACAAATCTCGGGCATCGCGACGCCGGCGCAGCTCGCCGGTGTGCGCGACGAGCTGCGCCGGTGCATGGCGCTCGACGGCTCTCGACTCGACGCGCTCTTCAACGAAGCGATCCTCACGCAGGAGTTCGAAGCGAAGACGGCGTCGAATTCGACCGATGCGATCGCCGCCTACGATCGCGCGATCGCGGAGCTCGTGTCGTTCAAAGCGCGCGCGGCGAGCGACGCGCGCTACGCGCGCGCATCGAAGCTGGCCGACGCACACGTCGAAGACATGACGCGCACGCGCGACTTCTTGAAGTGAAGTCTACAGCGACTCGAGGTACGTCGAGAGATCGGTGATGTTCGCAGCCGAGAGCGCGCCGATCGATCCGTGGCCGGTGGTCGCGCACGCGCCGAAGCGGTCCGCGATCGTCGCGGCGCACCCGTCGTGCAAGAGCGGCGTGCGCCATCCGACGCCGACGAGCGGCGGAACTTGAAACGCTCCACCCGTGCCGACGTCCACCGTCGCGTTGTTCGTGAGCTTCGCGCCCGAGTGACACGACGCGCACCCGACGCTCGGGTCCGCGAAGATCGACGCGCCGCGGCTCGCGGAGCTCGCATCGATCCACGAAGGCACGGGCGGCGCGGGGATTCCTTCCACCCAGTGCTGGAGCGCGCTCTCCTGATCCGACGTGAGCTTCGCGCCGCTCATGCGAATCGTGTAGACGTCGTCGGCGAGCGCGCTGAACGTCGGTTGATCGCCGGGCCAGTGATACGGCGCGGTGCCTGCGATCGTGCCGCGAAGCGAGGGCGTGCGGCGCGGCTCGCCGTCGAGCATCCAGACGTGACCGTCGTCGCCGCCCTCCGGATGACACGACGCGCACGCGACCATCACGCCGGCTTGCGCGTGGAACACGTCGTGGCCGGTGTCGTCGCGCGACACCGTCGACAACGCGACGGGCGTCGATCCGACCCACAGCGTCGCCGGCTCGCGCGTCTGCACGATGACGCGATTGGTGGCGTCGAACGCGACGGCGATCGGCGTCGCGCCGTCTCCGATCTGCGCGGCGACCGCGTCGAGATCGCCGCACGCGGAGAACGTCGAGACGCTGCCGAGCTTGTCGCTCGCGAATCCGTCGCCTGCTTCGACCACCGCGATGTGCGCGCCGTCGGACGACACCGCGACGTCGACGGGGAGCGCCCCTGGAAACGCGCGATCGCTGACGATCGATCCGTCGCTCGCGACGACGGTGAGCACGCTCAACACGGCACCTGGAGACTCGGGACACGGCACGCCCTCGAAATTCAGCCCGATGTCGGAGCCGCACGTCGTGACGCCGCTGGCGTCCCCCGAGATCGGCGCGTTGGGCGGAGGGTCGGGTGGGGGACCTTCGCAACCGCCGCCATAACCGCCGACATGGACCGTCGAGATGGGTTCGAGCGACTGCGCTTGGTGCACGACGACGATCGAATTCGACGGACCGTTCACCGCGCGCCACGCGACGTGCGGCGCGGAGAGCATGATCTTCGATTGCGGCATCGCGTCGCGCCGCGCGATCGACGCGTCGCCGGCGAGTCGGAGGATCTCCGCCGAACGAAACGACGAGACCGCGAGCGCGCCGTTTTGCACGACGACGTCGCGCAAGTCGCGCTCGACCACGAAGCTCGACGACGCCGCGCCACCCGCGGAAGGAAACGCGAGGAGCTCGCCCGTCGCGCACGCGACCCACACGAGATCGCGCGACGAGTCCCACGCGACGCCGCGCGGCGCCGGACACGCTGCGCGCCGCGCGAGCACCGCGCCGCTCGATTCGTCGATCGTGACGAGCGCGCCGCTTCCGCGCAGCGCGACGTGCACGCGGCCGCTTCCGTCCTCGGCGACGCGACCGGGCTCGTCGCCCGCGTCGAGCGCCGTGTCGAACGCGACCGAGCCCGCCGCGAGATCGACGCCGTAGACGCGATCGCGATCGGGATCGGCCGCGATCGCAAGATGTCCGTCGCGCGTCACGAGGAGGGTTCCACCCGAAATCGGAGGAGGCGCGACTGCGGCGGTCGTCGTCGCGCCGAACTCGGGCGCGATCGACGTCGGCTGCGCGCCGCTGTCGAACTCGCCTTCGATCGGCGGGTTGATGCCGCCGCCGCCGTCGAACGCGCCCGCGTCGCCCGTGCGAAACGTGGCGCTCGGATCGCCGCCCAGAAAACAACCCACCGCGCCCGCCGAAACCGCGGCCCATCCCCAAGATGCTCTCATCGAAGCACCAATGGCCGGCCGTCAGAAACCCGTCGCGGAATCGCACCGACGAATGGGGCCCGCCCGTTGCGGCGCGAGCCCTAGAGTGTGCGTGTGCGCACGCTCGTGTGGTTTCGCGGAAAGGATTTGCGCGTCGCCGATCACGCGCCGCTGCGTGACGCGGCGCGCGACGGCGAGATCGTGTGTGCGTTCGCGATCGATCCGTATTTCTTCGCGCCGCCGCGCGCGCGCGAGCTTCCCCATCGGATGCAATTTCTCCTCGAGTCGATCGACGCGCTCGCCGAGTCGATCGCTGCGCTCGGTGGAGAGCTCGTGCTCGTGCGCGGCAAGTCGATCGAAGTGGTCCCGGAGCTCGCGCGCGCGGCGCGCGTCGATCGCGTCGTCGCGCACCGCTGGACGGAGCCGTTTGGCCGCGAGCGCGACGCGCGCGTCGCTCGCGCGCTCGGCGCGATCCCGTTTGCGCTCTACGAAGGCGAGACGCTCGCTGCGCCAGGCGCGCTCGTCACGAAGAGCGGAACGCCGTACGAAGTGTTCACGCCGTTCGCGCGCGCGCACCGCGCGCGGGCGAAGATCGACGCGCCGCTCGCGCCGCCGCGCGCCGCGCGCTTCGCGCACGTTCGATTCCCCCGCGCGAAGCTCCCGACGCTCGCGTCGCTCGGCATCGCGCGCAACGACGCGCTCCTCGAAGGCGGAGAGCCCGCGGCGCGCGCTCGGCTCCGCGCGTTCGTGAAATCGCGCGCCGCGCGCTACGACCGCGAGCGCGATCGCCTCGATCTCGCGTCCACGAGTCGACTCTCGGCCGATCTGAAATTCGGAACGCTCTCGGTGCGTGAAGTGTGGTGCGCGACGAAGCGCGCGCTCGCGTCTCGCCGCGCGGCGTGGAAGAGCTTCTCGAACGAGCTCTTGTGGCGCGAGTTCACGCACGCCGTGCTCTTCGCGAATCCGCGGTTGCTCGGTCGACCGCATCGCGCCGCGTGGGAAGGATTCCCGTGGCGGCGCGACGAGCGCGCGTGGAACGCGTGGTGCGAAGGTCGCACGGGTTATCCCGTCGTCGACGCCGCCGCGCGACAGCTCCTCGCCGAAGGCTTCGTGCACAACCGCGCGCGCATGATCGCGGCGAGCTTTCTCGTGAAGGATCTCTTGATCGACTACCGCCGCGGTGAGGCTCACTACCTTCGATTCCTCACGGACGGCGATTGGGCGCAGAACAACGCGGGCTGGCAGTGGACGACGGGATGCGGGTTCGACGCGCAGCCGTTCTTTCGCGTGTTCAATCCCGTCGACCAAGCGCGTCGCTTCGATCCGACGGGCGCGTACGTGCGCAAGTGGGTTCCGGAGATCGCCGCGCTCGGCGACGATGACGTGCACGCGCCGTTCGAAGCCGACGCGAAGGCGCTCTCGATCGCGAACGTGCGACTCGGCGAGACGTACCCGCGACCGATCGTCGATCACGCGCGCGCGCGCGTGCGGTTCCTCGAAGTCGCGAAGGGGTACCTCGCGCGGTGACGCGTCGGCGAAGTCGCTTCACGCGCGACGCCGGCGCAACTCGGCACACGCGAAGGGCCGCGATTTCGAGCGTCACGCGCGGAACGCTCGTTGCTACGCTGGAGGCCATGCGAGCTCGTTCTTTCGTCGCCGTGGGCTTCTCCATCGCCGCTCTCGTCGCGTGCGGAGGCGCGACCGTGAACGACGTCGACGCGGGCGACTCTGGCGGCGACGCTTCTTCCAACGAGACGAGCGCGCCGTTCGCGTGCGGAACGACGACGTGCAACGGAAACGAATTCTGCGTGCACACGTGTTGCGGCGGCGCGCCGCTGCCGTGCGTCGCGACGGACGACGCGGGCGCATGTCCGGCGGGCACGACCGAAGAAGACGCGGGCGGCGGGTATTGTCCGTCGAACAGCGCAGGGCCGTGCGTCCCCGCTCCGTGCACGCCGCCGCCCGATTATTGCTCGACGGACACGAGCACGTGCGCGCCCGTCGGTCACGACTGTTTTCAAGCGTGCGGATGACGCGCGGCCGACTTCGCGCCCTCGAGCACGATCGAAATCACGCCGCGGATGACCGCGTCGTCGACGGTCTCGTGGAAGATCATCGCGCGCATCAAGATCGGCATGAAGACGATTTGCTGCACGAGATCGATCGACGTGCCCTTCGGGAGCTGGCCCGCGTCGATGGCGCGCTGGAAGATCTTGGAGTGCTCTCGGCGGATGTCGCGGCGCACCTCGGCGGCGACTTCGTCGACCTCGGGATCTTCGTGCGCGCCGAGCATGATGCGCGCGGCGGCGCGCCCAGTCCGTGAAGCGGCGTAGGACACCACGTTCTTGAGCGCTTGGTGGAGATCGCGCTCGATCGATCCCGTGGGCTTCACGGTCTCGGGGCGCACGCACGCCTTCATCGTCGCGACGACGAGGTCCTTCTTCGTCGGCCATCTTCGGTAGATCGTCGTCTTGTTCACGCCCGCGCGCGCGGCGACGTCCTCGACGCGAAGCGCCGCGTAGCCTTTGTCGGCGATTTCGAGCGTGGTCGCGTCGTACACGGCCTCGATCACGCGCGCCGCGCGCTCGCCCTCGAGCACGCCCTCGGTGCGCCGGGTTTTCGGCCGTTTTTCGCGACGCTTGCGAGGCATACAAAACTTAATGGCAACTAAACGTTGCCAAGTCAACGGTCGCGCTTAAAGTGGATGGCAACTGGTCGTTGCCAAGTGAGAGCGAAGGAGAGGCCATGACGATGCAAGCTGCTGCGGGAGACGAGACGAGGATCGAAGCGGAGAGCGCGGTGAAGGCGCCGTGGTTCGTTCGCTCGCGCCGCGCGCTGCTCATCGGAGCCGTGGCGCTCGCCGCCGCGATCGGCGCGGGCCGGTATTGGACGTACGCGCAGGCGCACGAGTCGACGGACGACGCGCAGGTCGACGCGGAGATCGTCGCGGTGCCCGCGAAGATCACGGCGACGGTGAAGAAGATTCACTTCGTGGAGAACCAAGCGGTGAAGGCGGGCGATTTGCTCGCGGAGCTCGACGACGACGCGCCGCGCGCGCGACTCGCGCAGGCGCAAGCGAGCTTGGACGCGGCGGAGGCCGCCGCGGAAGCCGCGGACGCCGACGCGCGCGCCGCGGAGACGAACGCGAACGGCGGAAAGGCGATCGCCGACGCGTCGCTCACGACCGCGCACGTCGCGGCGTCCACCGCGCGCGAGCAGCTCACCGAAGCCGCCGCGCAGATTCGCGCTGAGCAGGCCGCCGTCGATCAAGCGCAGCGCGATCGCGACCGCGCCGCGACGCTCTTCGCCGAGAACGCGGTCCCGAAGAGCCAGCTCGATCAAGCGGAGACGGCGCTCACCGTCGCGAAGGCGAACCTGGACGGCGCGCGCGCACACGAGGTCACGCTGCGCACGAACGTCGCGCAAGCGTCGAGTCGCGTGACCGAAGCGTCGGCGCGCGCGACGCAAGCGAACGACGTCGCGACGTTCGTGCTCCAGGCGCGCGCGCGGGCGAAATCGGCGCACGCGCAAGTGGAGACCGCGAAGGCGGCGCGCGATCTCGCCGCGATCGACGTCGGTTACACGCGGATCTTCGCGCCACAAGACGGCGTCGTCTCGAAGAAGACGATCACCGAAGGACAAAACGTGTCCGCGGGCCAAGGCATCGTGCAGCTCGTCACGCCGGGCGTGTGGATCACGGCGAACTTCAAGGAGACGCAGCTCGAGAACATGCGCGTCGGTCAGCGCGTCGCCTTCACCGTCGACTCGTTTCCGTCGTCGAAGATCCAAGGGCGCATCGAGAGTCTCTCGGGCGCGACGGGCTCGCGCTTCACGCTTCTGCCGCCGGACAACGCGTCTGGGAACTTCACGAAGGTCGTTCAGCGCGTGCCGGTGCGCATTCACGTCGAGGGCGTGCCGAGCGGCGTCGTGCTTCGCCCTGGGATGAGCGCGGACGTCACCGTCGACACGAAGGGTTGATCATGGCTCGCGGATCGAACAAGTGGCTCATCGCGGCGGCCGTCGCGATCGGCGCGCTGATGGAGATCATCGACACGAGCATCGTGAACGTCGCGCTCACCGACATGCAAGCGTCGCTCGGCGCGACGCTCAGCCAAGTGAGCTGGGTGGTCTCGGCGTACAGCATCGCGAACGTGATCATCTTGCCGCTCTCGGCGTGGCTCGGCGCGCGCTTCGGGAAGAAAAATTATTTCCTCTTCTCGCTCGTCGGCTTCACGCTCTCGTCGATTTTGTGCGGCACGGCGACGTCGCTCGAGATGCTCGTCGTCGCGCGCGTTCTCCAAGGTCTCACGGGCGGCGGACTCCTCGCGAAGGCGCAATCGATCCTGTTCGAGACGTTCCCGAAAGAAGAGCAGGGGACCGCGCAAGGGTTCTTCGGCGCGATCGTGATCGCGGGGCCGACCATCGGTCCGACGCTCGGCGGCTACCTCGTGACGAACGTCGGTTGGCGTTGGATCTTCTTCGTCAACGTACCCGTCGGCATCGCCGCGATGATCCTCACGATGTGGGCCCTCCCGCGCGACGAGCGATCCGAAGACGCGCGCGCGCCGATCGATTGGACCGCGATCGCGCTCCTCGCGGTCGGCATCGGATCGCTTCAGACGTTCCTCGAGCAAGGCAACGACGACGATTGGTTCGAGTCGAAGTTCATCGTCGTGCTCGCG
>Ga0335078_10004632_pt1 | contig 20341 bp, 16 predicted proteins | sample Lox_Sample_32_FD_206711 | JGI IMG/M metagenome (GOLD analysis project Ga0335078, IMG submission 206711) | Soil microbial communities from Loxahatchee National Wildlife Refuge, Florida, United States - Lox_Sample_3.2 | ecosystem: Environmental > Terrestrial > Soil > Wetlands | place: USA... | reverse complement strand
TAACAGAAATGGACGGCCTCGGATATTTTCCGTCCACCCTCGGCGCATGGTGGGATACCAATCCGTGTATGGTGCTGCCTGGTCTCGGTCCTGTCTTCCGCAGAGAACTCATTCTTGGGCTTGCAAATAAAGAAGGTGGCGCTCATGTCGACCCAGACATCCCGCAGCGGTACCAAACAGTACTTGATAGCCAGTTTTTCCGAGCTGTAGTAAATAATATCGATCTAGGAGCGTTAAGAATTTCTCGCCTGGTTGCAGGGAGGGCCGGATTAGAATTACTCGACTGCTTAGAGCGAAATTTTCCCGTTCCAATCGCGCAGCCAGCCAAATCTTGATTCTCTGAAAGCTGGAGGGGAAATTGCGCCGCTTATATTTTTATAAGCTCGTACGAAAATGCTTTGCAGCGGTCCAACACAGCCCGTCGGTCTAGGTATTCCCCGCATTGGGAAGCGAAGTGCACTTCTCCAGGTTTCAAAGAACCTAGGTTAATCAAACCACAACCTTGTATTTTCGCAAGCGAGGGTGTGCACATCCTGGGGAGACTGGAGCGTTTCCCTCGCCTCCCGTAAGATCAGCGAAATTGGGCGGTCTGTGTACGTAGCCGTGTACATGGACGCATTTATCCGCCGATAACGTAAGTGTTATCAGATACTTAGAAGTGGTGGAGGCGGGGGGAGTTGAACCCCCGTCCGAAAAGCGCTACGGCTCGAAGCCTACATGCTTAGCTCAATTCCATTTGATTCGCCAGCGGCGCTCAGAATGAGCAAGAAACGCGGCCGGCTAGTCCGATTGGTTCTCGCCGTCTCGCCCCGGACCGAGACTCGACGGCCAGCCTACTGTGTGACGCCTCTTACCGGGCCCGTAGACAAAGCCCGGGGAGACGTAGCTGACCTAACTTAGGTTAGGCAGCCATAGCCAACGGTGAGTTGGCAGTTATGGTTTTCCACCCGATTGCGGGCAGGTGGCGCCCGGCATGCCTTCGAGTCGCGACAGCTTCCGTCGAAACCGTTTCGCCCCCTCAAGCAATATTTTACCACCTTCTTGAGGGTAACGCTCGTGGATGAGCGGATCGAAGCAAGATGACAAGCTGCAGCCGCCAGGGAAGATCAAAGTCAGGAGGCGTAGGGCAATCCCGCAGTGGTGATTAATGCTGTTCCGTAGCTGGGCTGGCGGGGTGAACACCGACCGCGCCATTCCTTTCGCCCTCGGCCAGTTCGCGCATGCACAGCGTCGTCATGTCCAAATTGCACTGATAAATTTCGAAGAGCGGCAGATCGCGGCGTTGCACGATGTAGTTGCCGCTCTCGGCTGCATCCGCGGACGCGAAGTCCGAAAGCACGTATTGGTTTCCGGGCTTGGCGCGCAGGCGGAATTGGCCCGAGGCGGGCTCATAATTTGCGTAGCTGAAGCATTGTGCGATGCATGCGCGGTCGATGACGTGATCGATCAAGAGCCGCGATCCGGGAAACGGCCAGATGGTCGCGATGATCCTGCTGCCCGGCGGCAGGACGCGTTCGTAACGTTCGGCTTGCTCTTCCATGTTGTTGAGCGTTCCGGTGTCGCTATACAAAAACACGAAGAAAAGTGCGGCGACCGCGGCGAGACACGGGAAATGCCATTTTTGCGGCCGCGTGACGCCCAGAAGACAGCAGACCAGCACCGCGCTGACGGAAGTGAGCCGCGCCGTCAGTAACCCTAGAGGGGCCGCATAACCAGGCAGCGTGACGAAGCTCGGAAGCAAAAGGGCAGCCAGCAGCGCGAGGCCGTAAAGCTGGAGCGGCAGGAAATAAATGTCCCACGTTTCGTTGCGGGTCGAGCGTGCGCGCGCGTCCAGGCCGAACCAAAGGAGGACGACAATCATCAGCAAATCCGCCGGCAGCCGGTAGCGCGAGCCATAAAGAAGAAGCTGGTCCGCGCCGTTATACGTCAGCAAGATTTCCAGGGATCCTTCGCCGGACAAAAGAACCGAAAAGTGGGTGCTGATGTATGCGGTCGCCGCCACGAGCAAAAATCCGGCCGCCGCAAGCAACGTCAGTTGCCCGCGCAGCGAAAGCTTCGCGGCGATCCATGCATAAAAACCCAAGCCGAACATCACCGCCACGCCGAGCGGGTGAGCCATCCAGGCAAACGGCAAAATCAAGAGAATTAGGGCGCGTTCGAGGCCGCTTCCGCGCACCAGCAATGCGACGCCGAAAAACGCGAGCCCCAAAGAGATATAGTAATTGATAAATCCTTGCTGAAACGTCCAGCCATATGCGAGCATCGCGATAAAAGGAGTCAGCGGCCAGGGCGCGCGCCGCGCCATCGCCGCGATCATCGCGAAGGCGCCCCAAAAGAAAATCAATACCGCGGCGGACATGCAAATCCGCTCCGCGAGCCGCAATCCAACGAGATTTCCCAGCCGGCTCAAGCTGGCGTCGAAGAGCATGTTGTTCCACTGGTTCGCGATCCACAGGCCCGGGGCTTGGCCGCGCTCGACGAGTTGCGCGAGCCACGCGTTGTAAGTATGGCTGCCAAGGTCCCCGGCTTCGATTCTCTTGTGCCAGAAGCACGGGACGAGCACCGCCGCCGAAGCGGCCAGGACGCCGAGCCAAGAGCCTCTAAGAAACCCGGCGCAAGCCGCGAGCGTGGAAGCGTGAGGCGATTTTTCGTTCGAAACAGGCGCGTTGCCGGTAAGCGCCGCGGAAGCGTTCACTTCCCCCGGCGTCGCGCCGGCCGGGCGCACATCGATTTGCAATGCCATCATTCGATGGTAACAGCGGCCGGAAAAGCTTTCGCCCTGGACCTGTGGGCCGCGTTGCAAAATCGCCAACAGATTCAGGCCGAGGAAAAAATCCACCGAAAATTTGTCGCTCCGCTCGCGCCTTGCGGGAGGGAATTTCTTACCTTTGGTGGGCCCAACGGGGCAAATCATGCCTCTCCCGGAAGACCGTACCGGAATGAAACAGAAACGCTTCTTTTCGGCGAATATTACCAACACTGGCTTGACACTCTTGGCAATCGCGGTATGATGGGAATGGATTTGAAGGGTTGGGAAGCCTCCACTGGCATGGAAGCTCCCCAAGAGCCTTCCTTGAGCTTACTTGCCTTTCCGGCGGATAAACTCAAGTACCGCCACGACGGCAAGTATGGCCGTCGCAATTGCAACTACAACTTCCATACCTTCTCCTTTCTTGAGAGTACCCGGTGTTAGGGCACCGAGTTTTCCGCCCCACAATGCGGAAACTCTTTGGGTAAAGGAGTAAAACCCAAAACCTAAAAAACACCTGCCAGCGGCATGACTATAGCACCATTCTCACTTTCCGTGTCCAGGAAAAGTCACCTTTCATGACAAGCTCGCGCACAGCCGCTGGAATTTAGATTTCTCGTAGTTCGCAGGCCTCGCTGTTCGCCCACTTCCCCAGGCCGAAACGTTCGCCCGATGCGCAGTTGACACCCTTCCCGGCGGCTCCGATAATCGAGCCTGGGGGCCAGCCCAATGGAGGCACACGGGTATGGCGGCAGATCCAAGCGCAGTCGAGCAGGCAGTCTCGCGAACGCTGCGTGACAACCTCGAAAAAATCCAGCGCACCGCCGACGAATTGCATCAGGCGGTCAACGACATGGTGGCCGCATGCGCGAGCAGCCGCGCCAGCAATGCCTTGCCTTCGATGCTGCGCGCCCAAACCTCGGCGGCTTCGCTTTCCGCCACGCTCGAAGTCCTTTCCCGATTCGTGACCAGCGCGCTGCAGCCGGCCATGCGCTTGCCGTTCGAACCGGACTTGCGCGTTCCTTCCATGGGAGCGCCGGCGCCGCCGGTTGCGGCATTCGAGCAGCCTCCCTCCGCCACTCCGCATCTAGGGGAAGAGATTCCCTGGGCGCCGCCCGTCCCGGTCATGCCAGCGCCGCCCGTGCTGGAAGTTCCTCCGCCGGTTTTGCCGAAGCCCGCGGTTTTGGAGGCGCCTCCGTCGGCCGAGCAAACGCCCGCCGTTCCGGAAATGGTTGTGCCGGCCGAGGCGCCCGCCATCGCGGAGCCTTCTCCACGAGCGGAGATCCCTCCGGTCGCGGAGCCTTCCGTTGCGGAGCCTCCTCTTGCTTTGGAGCCGATTTTCTTGAATGATGCTGCGCCCGCAACTCCGCGCGAACCGGCGCCGGAGTTTGAGTTGGAGCTTCCCGTCGAGATGTATTCGGCGGTGGAGGCGAGCGCCCCGGTTGAGCCGGTGGAAGCATCGCCCGCTTTTAATCTCGACTTACTGCCACCGGACGCGCAAGAATTGCACCGGCGCGCCTCGCGAGTCGCCAAGGTTTCCATGCAGGATATCCGCATGCTGCGTCCGGAAGACGTGCGGCTCGGACTCCTGAACAAGGATTTGTGTTTCCGATTGCGGGATGACATTGAAAAGGCTCACAAAGAATACGATCGCCGGTTCCAATCCATCCAGTCCCATCCGGTGGACTATTTTTACGATTGGATGGTGGAAATATTGGCCGGCGGCGATCCGGAAGCGCTTGGCGAGTATCCCTACCCTTCACCCGTCCTGCGCCGGTAGAGCGAACGCACTTGCCGGGAAGTCTCGCTGCTTCGACCTGCTCGGCAGCGCCGCAGCCGTGGCGATATTGCTGATTTGCGCGCCGCGCATGCACGCCCAGACTCCGGCAAATCCCGCGAAGAAACCCGCCGCAAAATCTTCCGCCGCACGTGCAGCCGCCACGAAGGCAACCTCCGCCGCCGCGGCTCCCGATCCGGAGCTGCTCGAAAAGCAGCTCGCGAAACTTTCCCGCGCGCTTCGCGATCAGCCCAATGCGACCACCTACGCTGCCCTCGCCGCTCTAGCCGCGCGAAACGCCAAAAATGAAACCGGCGCGCGCGCGGCCCTGGCGCTCGGTTATTACGACCTCACGCGCGACAAGCCGGATCTGGCGCTGGGCTGGATGCGCAAAGCTGCGGGCGAAAAGTTGCTTCGAGAGTACGCCCTGTACTGGCAGGCGGAAGTCTCTCTCGCTTTGGGGCAGAAGGAAGCGGCTCTCGAACAATTCCAAAGTATTCTTCGGGATTTCCCGGGCAGCGCGATCACCGAGCAAACCGTGACCGCCGTGGCGGATACGGCGCTGCAAATGGGAAAGGGTGCGGACGCCCTGGCGGCGCTCGATGCTTATCCAAGCACCAGCTCCAAACCCGCGCTGCTGCTCTTGCGCGCGCAGGCGCGCGAAAAAATCTCGGCGGCAAAAGCGGAAAAACCAGCCGCCGCGGCCGTGGACTATCTGGACCTCTACTACCGCTTTCCTCTGAACGATGAGGCCAAGGATGCGGGGCAGAAAATTCCTGCGCTGCAATCCGCGCTCGGCGAATCTTTCCCCGGCGTGCCGCTGCAAACGCAGTTGGCGCGGGCCGAGGCGTTTTATATCGCCAAGCGCTGGCGGGAAGCGAGCGAGGAATACGCGAGCCTGCTTCCGAAACTATCGGGCGTGGATCATCAGCGCGCCGAGCTGCGCATCGTGCAGTGCGAAGTCGAACTTGGCGGCAAGGCCGATCGTCTGGTGGAAATTTCGTTGGCCGATCCCGAACTGGACGCCGAGCGCATTTTCACGATCGCGCAAGCCCATCGCGGGCTCAAACTCGAAGCGGACCTGCTCGCTGACGTCGATCAACTCGTGAAGCGCTATCCGCAAAGTTCCTGGACCGCGGACGCGCTGTTCGGCGCCGGCAATTTTTATTGGGTCAACCTGGATCGCGCCCGCGCCGCGGAATTTTACCGCCGTTCGCTGGAGATTGCCTCGGGCGGGAAAAACGCGCCGACCGCCCTGTGGCGCCTGGCCTGGATCGCCTATCTCGATCGCAAACCCGAAGCGGCCGACATGCTCGAATCCTTCGTCCGTCAGTTTCCCTTGTCCAGCTATGTGCAGGACGCGCTGTACTGGCTGGGGCGCTGCTACGAGCGCTCGGGAAACGCCCAGCACGCCCGGAATTTTTATCTCGCCGCCGCGAATCGATTTCCGCTGACCTATTTCGGTGAGAAGGCCGCCGAACGCGTTCGTCCGGCGCCGGATGGGATTGACGCACCGCCGGTCCGGCCCGCTGACCTTACGCTGGTGATTCCTCCCGCGCCGCCCGTGCCGCCGCTCGACCAGCCGGTGGCAGCGGAAACGGCGGAGCGGGAAGCCCGCGCACGCGCCCTCAGTGACATCGCATTCGATGCCTCGGCCGAATTGGAATATCGCGCCGCGTATGCCGCCACGCATGCGCCGAAATTCCTGATCGACGCCGCCGGAGCCGCCATTGCCGCCGGGCATTACGGCGCGGGCATGGCCGCCGTGCGGCAAGCGATTCCTCAACTCGAGGCGCGGCGCATTGCGGACATTCCCAAAGACGCCTGGCGCGCGGCGTTTCCGCTCCCGTACGAACTGAATCTGCGTAGCGAGGCGGCGCGCAACCAAGTGGATCCGATGCTGGTGGCCGGCCTCGTCCGGCAAGAATCCGCGTTTGAATCCAAGGCGCTGTCTCATGCAGGAGCCATCGGCCTGATGCAAGTCGAGCCCAAAACCGCGCTCAAAGTCGCTCGTCAATTGAGAGTGCGATATGCGCGCATGCGGCTGACCGATCCGGGTTACAATCTTCAGCTCGGTTCGCGCTACCTGGCCAATCTGCTCCAGGCCTATGGAACGCCGGAAGCGGCGCTGGCCGCGTACAACGCCGGCGAGGATCGCGTGGTGCAATGGACCACGGGGCAGAATTACGAGGAGTTGCCGGAATTCGTCGAGTCCATACCGTTCACCGAAACGAGGGAGTACGTGCAAATCGTGATTCGCAACGCGGAAGTTTACCGTTCGATATATGGCCCGACTCTTCCCGGAGAGCCGGTGCGGCGCGCGCGCCTCTCGAAAAAAGCGGCCGTGAAAACCGTGGCCGCGCGCCCCGTCGCCGCGTCCGAACCGCATCCCGCCGGGACGGGAGAAACCCGTTGAGCGCGCCGTCGAGACTGCCGGACGAGGGGGACGCATCCGCCGCGGGCTCCGGCCGAGTGGCGGCCGCGATGCGGAAAACGCTTTCCGCCAAGGCCGAGCGGTTCACCGAATCCGTGATTCGGGAAATGACGCGCCTGGCCATGCAGCACGACGCGGTCAACATGGCGCAGGGATTTCCTGATTTTCCCGCCTCGGAAGAAGTGAAGGAAGCCGCCCGCCAGGCCATTTCCCACGACATCAATCAGTACGCCATCACCTGGGGCGCGAAGGAATTGCGCGACGCCATCGCGCGAAAATTCGAGCGCACGCAAGGAGTGCGCGTCGATCCCGAGCGCGAAATCACCGTCACGTGCGGCTCAACTGAAGCCATGATGGCCACGATGATGGGCATCATCAATCCCGGCGATGAAGTCGTGATCTTCGAGCCGCATTACGAAAATTACGGCCCCGATGCGATTCTCTCCGGCGCCACGCCGCGCTTCGTGCAGCTTCAGCCGCCGCACTGGTATTTCGACCGCGACGAACTCGCGCGCGCCTTCGGCCCCAAGACCAAGGCCATCATCGTCAACACGCCCAACAATCCCACGGGAAAAGTTTTCTCCCGCGAGGAATTGGAATTTATTCGCGACCTGTGCGTGCGCTGGAACGCCTTCGCCGTCACCGATGAAATTTACGAGCACATTATTTTTGACGGCGCAAAGCACATTTCGATGGCGTCGCTGGACGGCATGCGCGACCGCGCCATCACCATCAACGGCCTCTCGAAAACCTACAGCGTCACCGGTTGGCGCGTCGGCTGGGCCATCGCACCGCCCGATGCCTCCATCCCGATTCGCAAGGTGCACGATTTTCTGACCGTCGGCGCCGCGGCCCCTCTGCAAGAGGCCGGCGCGGCCGCCCTCGATTTGCCGCCCAGCTATTATGAAAAGCTCGCCGCCATGTATCTCGTGAAGCGCGACCGCATGCTGTCCATCCTCGCCGATGCCGGTTTCCGCTGCTTCAAGCCCGCCGGCGCCTACTACATCATGACCGACATTTCCGGCTTCAATTTTCCCGACGATGTATCCTTCTCGAAATATCTGGTTGAAAAAATCGGAATCGCCGTCGTCCCCGGCTCCAGCTTCTACTACAGCCCGGAGATGGGCGCGCGCCAGGTCCGCTTCACCTTCTGCAAGAAAGAATCTACGCTGGCCGCCTGCGCGGAAAAATTGTCAAAGCTCCGCAACGCCTAGTAAGCCGGCGGAAAAAGCCGCATTCCAATTGCCAGGCCCCACGGTAGACAATTCGCTTCACTGGTGTCTTCGAGCGATTGCGAGCGCCGCCAGCCTCGGCGAAAATGAGCCTAGGAGGCATCGCTTGAAATCTGTCGGCGTAGTTCGCGAACTTCGACGGTATCCGGTGAAGTCCATGCAGGGCGAGGAGCTGCCTTCGGCTGCGCTCACTCTGCAAGGCTTCGAGGAGGACCGGCGCTATGCATTCGTTCAGGCGGCGTCTCGCAGCTCGTTTCCGTGGTTTACCGCGCGAGAATTGCCGGAGTTGCTCTATTACCGGACCACCGTCGATAAGCCGGGGACGCCCGAGGTGGCCGTGACAGTGACGACTCCCCATGGCAAAACTTGGCGCGTGGAAAGCGACGACCTCCGCAAAGCGCTCGAGGCAAGATCCGGGAAATCGCTCTTTTTGCTGCGCAACAGTCTCGGATCGTACGATGCCGCTCCCGTGTCCCTCATCAGCCGGCAGACGGTCGCGTGTATCGCGGAAGAAAGCGGAACAGAGGAGAATGCGTGCCGCTTTCGTCCCAACCTGCTGATCGATCTGATGGGCGCCGGAGCTTTCGATGAACTGCAGTGGGTAGGAAAAATTCTTCGGGTCGGGAGCGAAGCGCGAATCGCCGTCATCAAGGCCGATCAGCGCTGCATGATGATTACGCTCGACCCGGCGACCGGCGAGTCGAGTCCGGAAATTTTAAAGAGCCTGGTTCAAAAGCATGGGCAGTGCGCGGGAATCTATGCGACGGTCCTCACTCCCGGCGAGGTGAGGGCCGGCGATCCGATTTTTCTCGAGCCGTAGCGCAGGAAGGACTATTTGTAATTTCGAGGCGCCAGGATCTCGCTCAAATCATCATGAGCGCCGGGTATGGCCTCGAGATGCGGGTAGCGGACGCCGCCGGCGTATTGAATTTCGTGGGATTCCACGGAATTAAAATTGCGCACGAGGAGCGTGATTTTGCCATTGCGCGGGTGCGCGATGGCTTCATTCAGCGCCTCGGCGGAATAGACGACGAGGTCCACCGAGAGAATCGTCATCTGCGGGCCGAGGCCCGCATCGTAAGCGGGCTTCCCGGGCCACACATCCGAGATCGTGCCGTCCTTTTTTACATCCATCCCGATCGAATACGAGCCGTAATAACCCATGGGAAAAATATCGCTGTCGAAAATCTCGTTGTTGGGCGTGGCGTTGTACACGATGCGCCAGCCCGCGGCCTCGAGGCTGTCGGCCGGCGGCTTGCTGTTCACCTGATAGACGTGCGCCTCGATGAACGCGTGCCAATCGTACGGGCAGACCGCGGCGAGCGCCGCTTCCACGTCCTCGCGCGTGTAGGGCGCGACGATCGGGCCCGTGTCGCGCTGGCCTAGGAAATTGCGCAGGAAATCGTCGAGCGAATGGAGGCCCTGCGTTTTTTCGCGGATGATCACGTCGGCGCTCATCCACATCAGTCCGCCCTCGTCGTAGTAATCCTGCCCGCGACGCAGGGAGGCCCAGCCGGGATCGGCCATCCGCAAGATCCAATTATCCGCCGCCGTATCCACCAGGGCGGAAGAAGCGCGGGCCGGCTCGAGAGAAAGGTGTGCGGCCGTCCGTCCAAGATAGTCGCGCATGTACGCCGCATCGTTAAAGCCGGCGCGCGTGGCCAGCAACCAGCCGATATATTCGTTCAGGCCTTCGTACACCCAGAGAAGCGAGGTTCGTTCGGGGCCTTGATAGTCGTTCTTGGAATACAGCTCCGCCGGACGGCGATACTTGCCGTCCCAGGAGTGAGATTGTTCGTGGGCCAGCAGCGGCCAGCCAAATTTTTCCAATTGGCTTCTCTTGGAAAGCGCGGCGTCGCCGATGGCGTTGTACGGCGAATCCTCGTGCTCGAGCCCGTCGAAGGGCCGGGCCGCGCTCTGCGACACGAGAATGTGCAGGGTCTGCCAGTGCCGGAAGCCGAACATGGCGCGATCCTGATTCACCAGGCTCGCGAAAAGATCGAACGCGTGCGCGGCATTCGCATCGTCAACGGCGCCTTGGCTGTCTCCGGTGAAGTCGAGTTCGGCGGGCCAAGCCGAGGTCAGCGGCACGGCTCGAAAAAATTCGCCGGCGAGGATGGGCGAATCGATCAAGCGTTCGAGCGAAATCGGCGCGAAGTCCACGCGATTGCCCGCGCGGCCGGTCACCTGCAACGAACTGCCTTGTTGCCAATTGGACGGGAGAAGGACCGAAGGCTCGATCATCAACTCGCGCTTGTCCGTGCCGAGCGGGTAAAGCAAAACGGTATTCCATGCCAGCAGGATTTGACGATCGGAGATGGTGTTTTCGAGCAAAGTATCGAAGTCGACACTGATCCGGTCGGCGCCCGGCGGAATTTCCACGTGGATCGTGGAAATTTGCAGGAGATCACGCGTCCAAGGCAGCGTCGCATTTCCCGCATGGATCCGCAGGTCCGCGAATTCCTGAACGGGTCCGGTCGGCCCGTGCTCGCCCGGAATCCAAAGCGGATAGGCGAGCGTGAGGTTTCCCGGCCGCACGCGAATTTCCTCATGCACAAAAGCGATTCGCCGCGTTTCCTGCGTCTCATCGACCACGAGCGTCATCGCGGGCTGGGCCGCGTTCTGCGCACGCGCGCACGTAGCGATGCCGGCCCCGGCAACGGCCAGCGCGAGCAGAAAGGCCTTCGAGGAAAAACGCGCGATCAAATATGTCCTCCATCCCTCAAACCGACACCGTCCGCACTCTGACAGAGAGGTATCGCAAGATCAATTCGACAGACCCATAGGTCCGCGGATGAATCGGAACAATGGAAATACTTTCGCCGCGCATCCGCACCATCGCTATTTCACGATCGTGCTGTTCTTTCCATTCACAACCGGATTGCGCTCGTTCTCCTGGCACACCTGATCGATCAGCCGGTTGGTGATCGTCACTTTTTTGTATTTCCTCGTGACCTTCCACGGCCCGGTGAAGGCGATGGGATCTTCAATGGTGAGTTGATCCTCGAGTTCGTTCAGCCCCGTCTGCCGGATGCGTTCGACGACGTGCGCTTTTTCGCTGAGCTGGATCGCCGTAGGATCGAGCCAAACATCCGGCTTCATGCTCACGGTGTCCACAACTAGCATCTCGCCCTCCCAATGGCCTATGGAATCGCCCCAGAGCATCGGCCACAAATCTTCTTCGGCCGGGTGCGAGCGCCCGTCCGTATAAATATGACGCACCTCCCTCTGCTCGAAGGTCATCACCGTTTCTTGCGGTTCGACGAAGATTTCAAATAGAAAGGGCGCGGCCATCAGGCGAGGAAAACCCGCCGCGCAGTAACGTGTATTCGTGTCCGCGTTGTCGTCCAAATTTTTGAAGGCGACTTCATACTTCGCTTCCCACTCCGGCGTATAGGGCGGATGGTCGCGCAGCAGGCTGCCTGGTTGAGCGCCGGCAATCGACGGCGCGCTCTTTCCGGCGTTTGCTCCTGCCGCGCCGGACGATTCGGGCAGCGGCTCAAACGTACGAAAGCTTCCCTCGAGTTGCCAGATGCCTGACCAGTCCGGGAGCTTGGCAAAAGCTTTCATCCGCGCGTCGGAATTTTTATCCGCAGGGGAAGGCGATGCCCCGCACGTCAAAACGAAGAGGGCGGCAGCCAATGGGAGAGCGATCCGAAATGACTTCCGGTTCTTTTCGCTCCTTCGCGAGCGCCATGAGATTTGCACCGGGAATTTTCCTCCTTGGATGATTCCCTGATCGAGCTGCGGAGGGACGGAATTACTGCGGCTTCACGATGGGCTGTCCGTCAGGTCCCAAGACTGACGTGACAATGCCGCCCTTGTCGCCATTCTTCAGCGGGTGCAGGGTCACGGTCACCTTGTCACCCGGCTTCAACGAATCCTTTTTCCAGCCCTGCCGGGAAAGATTGGCGGGAGCAGCCATTTCCGCGCTCCATTCCTCCGTCGCTGCATCGGCATTGGTCACCAGAACTTGAATCCAGGTATGCGGATTGGTCCATTGGAATTCCTTGACGGTTCCGGACAGCGTAATCGTCTTGTCCATATCGAATTGGTTCGTGGCGTGGTGAGCCCGCGCCGGCGGCGCGACGGCAAGGACGATTGCGATGGCAACCAGCAGGATCACCGACGTTGGCTTCTTCATCGGGTTACCTCGTTCGTTTATCTTTCAGGCCTGAACGGACCGGCATTCTCGATCGATTCTGGGAGAATTCTAGACCTTCGGAATCGCATGTCAATCCTTAACGATCCTCCCGAGTCCATCGTTCGGCCCATTAAGCACGCTGACAAACGCAGAGCCGGTGGGCGCTCGAAATTCGCTCCGGGATTCGTTAAGAGGCAAGACTTACAAACTTTGGACTGCGGTACTGTGAGTTCCAGAACCGTTCCATTGATGCCCCCGAATTAAAATTACTTTTTCGCGCAGTCTCTTAGGTGTAGACTTCGCCACTCAGTATCATCAGTGGAAATCTGAACTGAATCTGATCACAAGGAGCAGCTGATGCGGACCAGCTCACGCCCTCTGCTATGCACCTTGGTCCTTCTTTTCTTCGTCGGGCCCCTATGGGCCCAGACCCACACCATCGACTTCGAGGATCTCGCGGGACCCAGCCGGTACGATGCCGCGCAGGGGCCCGTGCGGGCGCTTTCCGCCACCATGTCGGGCGGCCAAGTTCTGCGCAACTCCTCTCTTGCGCCGGAAGGGAAGACGGCTGTCTACGCCACGTCGAACGAGTGTGCGGGCTGCTCTCGGAGTATTTCGATTCAATTCGATCAGCGAGTTTCCCACGTTCAATTGTCGTTCCACAGTGAGCAGCCTTTCAACGTCGCCTACGCGACGGAAGACGCGCAGGGCAATTTGTCGGAAGTGACATTGCCCACGACCGTCGACGCCGGATCGGGCACAGTCGATTTGCCGGCCGCGAACATTCGCCAAGTCACGCTTTCCAGTCCTTCGGCGGAATATTCGTTGGCGGTCGGCGCGATCTCTTTTGCAACGACGGGAAGCGCCGTATTAATTGATCCGGTCGTGGCGGGCCTGCTGAACGGGGATTCGGTGACCACAAGCGCCGCTGCCATCGCCGCGGCCACCACCGGCTTGGTGAATGGGGCCGCGGCGGATGGAACCACGGAGATTGTCCTGCGCATCCCTGCGTCGAGCTCCGGCCAAGCGTTTACCGTGGCGGTCATCAACGATCAAGGCGCGGCCAGCAGTTCTACAGCGAACGATGGCGGCTTGATGCCGCTCGGAGGCAGCGCCACATTGGCCAGTACTCTGAACGTCAACGCGGTTGCCATCACCTCGACCGAAGCGGAAGCGTTCGCGATTTATCGCGCCCCGGTCAATTTCTCGCGCGGAACCGCTTCTGATAATTCGGCCACAACCCGCGGCGTAACCCTGCAAATCACTCCGGCCGGGAGCGCCGCAACCACGATACCAGTCACCGTGGCCAGGCCGCCCGTGGTTCTAGTGCACGGCTTGTGGGGTAACGCTTCGAGTTTCAACAATTTCACGCCGCTCATTACCAGCACGTTGTTCAATGTCAGCAGAGCCGTTTATGCGAGCGCCATTACAGGCGTCACCAGCACCACGCCATCATTCTCGAAGAGCGTCGATTCCGCCATCGAAGCCAACTCGCTCGGATTCGCCTACAACGCGCCGGGGGTCCTCGTCCAAATCAATAATTTTATCGCCGCCTACCGCACCTCCGCCGATGTGGCCGCGGTGAAGGCGGACATCGTGGCGCACAGCATGGGCGGCGACATTTCGCGAACCATGGTTCCGCTTACGGCCTATCTCAGCGCCGGCACCTTTGGCGCCGGCCCCATTAACAAATTGATAACAATCGCCACGCCGCATCTGGGCACCCCCGTGGCCGCCGACTTGCTCGCCAGCAATAACACCTGCGCGAGAAATGTCCTGGCCTCGGACGGCGATATTGCTTTACAGTCCGTCACCATCTCCGGAAAAGCAACCGATGGTGCCGTGTACGACCTCGAGGGTAGCGGGAACGGCAGCAGCCTCAGCCCGGCTTTGATCGCTTTGACGCCCGCCAATGACCAGCCATTTCACACCGCCTACATCGCGGGCATCGCCACATCGTCCAATCTCAGCGGCCTGAGCTGCCTTTTCTGCAATGCCGAGGCGCTGCGAATCCTGTGCTCAGGCAATCCGCTGGCCACAGACCTGACGGCCGCTAAATGGACCACGATTTATGGCACGCAAAGCAACGACACGATCGTCCCGCTGGACAGCGCCTTGAACAACTTGACGGGCCTGCAATACTCCGGCGTCATCCACACAGCGGCTCTGGAAACCTTGAATTTCAAAGGTCCCTCGGTCCTGGATCCCGCGTCCAATATTTCGGCCGAAGTGATTAATTTGCTGAATGAAGCGCCCACGGGCGCGGACTTCCACTAAACTGAAGAAGAAGAAAACGTTCCGGCCGCTGCCCGGGAACATGCCCAGCGGCAGCCGGCGGACGTGAGGGGAGGATGACATGACCAATCGACGGTTATGGCAAATCGCAGGCAACTTGGTCTTGATCGCGGCACTCAGCGCGATCCCTAGCCGCGCGCAACAGGATCTTATCCGCATTCTCTCGCCCGCGGCCGATACCGTCGTCCGCCCGGGACAAACGATGACCATCTCCGTGGCGGCCGACACTTCTATCGAGAAACTCGTGCTGATCGGCCAGCGCCCGCTGGGAGTCGGCCAGGTCGTCTCACAGCCCCAGCCGGCAATCGCTACTCGAGGCCAGGGCGAATCGCGCCCCGTGCGCTTTCTGCTGACGATTCCAACTCAAATCCAGCCCGGTACATACCGCCTCACGGCGATGGGTACGACCTCCGGAGGCGACTTGGAATCGCAAGCCATCACCCTGGACGTCGAGCGATCCGACGAACCCGAGCGGATCTGGGCGGAGCCTTCCGTCATCGCGTCTCTTCATCCCGGCGAGCGAATTCCCATCCGCGTGCTGGGCGCCTTTGCCGATCGTTCGCAGGAAGAACTCACCAAATCCACCAAGACCAACTTTACTTCCGCCGACCAGAACATCGCGACCGTGAGCGCGGATGGGGTTGTCACCGCCGTTGCCCCGGGAAAAACATCCATCCAAATTCGCACTCCGCAGCGCGATTACTCGATTTCAGTTCGAGTGCAGTGAGAAGCGGCGCTTTTGCCAAGCTTGGTCTGGATCGATCGCAAATCATCCGTTCACGAAGGCTTTTGGCGCGGCTCTTCCACGCGCCCTCGCTGGAGTTTTGATTTTGTCCCGCGGCTGACCGCTCGTTCCGTGACCCTGCGCGGGTCCTGTGTTAAAATTCGCCGCGAAATCCCAGGAGAAACCGAATGGCCATGGAATTCGATCTCATCCCGCAAGGCTCGCTGCTCCAGGAAAATGGGCACGGCGAAACCTTCGATATTCGCGCGAGTTCGACGCGCACGTTTTATTGCACGATGGTGATCCGCGAGCAAATCGAACAGGAATCGGTGGACGTTTCCATCTGGGGCTCCGCGGACGGAGAGAATTGGGGCACGCATCCGGTCCTGAAATTGCCGCAGCAGTTTTATCGCGGCGAAACGCGCGCGGTCCTGGAGTTAAATCTAGTTCCGGAAGTTAACTTTATCCGCGCGGGATGGGCTTTGAATCGATGGGGCCGAGTTGCGCCTTTGCCCATGTTCGTTCTCGGATTGCACCTGGCGGAAGTTCCTGCCATGCCGCTGCCCGCGCCGCACAGTCAGGCCAGCGCGACGACCTAATGCGATTCTTCGCTGTTCTCAGCCGACTGGAAGGAAAATTAAAGGGGTAGGAAGCTAACGGTCGGTTGCTTCTTGGTGGTCGCTTCCTACCCCCCCGAGTGGTCTTGGTGGATTGGACGCGCCACCCTACCGGTTGGTTTCATCCTTGATAGCCAGCCACTCGAAATTACTCTCGAGCAAGGCACATAGCCGGGTTGGCCCACCTTGGTAGCGCCCGCATCGCATCGTTCAGCGCAGCAGCTTTCCGCGTGCTGCTGTATTGAGATTTGAGGTGCAGGGTCCTAGTGGCCCGAGGTAGGTTTCACGCCCACGGTTTTGTCGGGGATATCGCCCGCGCGGCCTTTGACGCGATCGTAGACAGACACAAGCGATGTGGAGCCGAGGGCTTCGTTGTAGTAGGTGGGAATGCCCAGCGCGGTTCTCAGCTCTTCGTTGAATTTGCGCATGTTGACGAGTTGGTCGGCGTGCGCGGGGAATTTTCTGCCGTCGTCGGTGAGCAAGAATTTTTGGTATCCGGCGTCCCACAGCCGCACGAATTGCCCGTTCAGCAGGATAGTAGGAAGAATCGTCATGGTGTAGTGCTCGTCGGAGGTGCGGCGGAATTCGGCGCCGCAGCCGTACTTTTCCACGCGCGTCACGCCGCCCGTGCTGCTGACCACAAATCCCGCGCTCGGCAGGGCCTCCATCAATTTCGCCGGAAACCGCTCGGTCACGTCCCACATGGATTTCAAGAATACGGTCGCCGCGGCAACCTGTAAAGGCAAAAGTCCCCTTCGGCCCGGAATGCATCTCGCTTTCTCCGCGCCCCGTCCGCGCTTCTCTGCAAACTCTGCTTTGAAAATAGGGATAAGTTCAACAGAATGCCCGGCTGGGCCAAGAACCGGCAATGTTTATGCTAAAGTGGACCGATACAATGGCGATGAATATAATGGCGTCGTTCCCGCGTTTGTAATCGGGCGTGCGCTCAGTTTGTCGGAAATTCCCTCGGCTCGCTTTGCGGTTTAGGGATAAGGATGCGGCAAGACATGGTCACGACAAAAAATCCACTTCGAACCGATTCGCCTGCGAACGCACGAGCCATTGGCCGCAATGTGCTCGATTGTATTGGAAACACGCCGCTTCTGCGCCTCGAACGCGTCGTCCCGAATCTTCCCAACGTGGAATTTTACGGCAAGGCGGAGTGGTTCAATCCGGGCGGCTCCGTGAAAGACCGGCCGGCCCTGGAAATGATCCGCGAGGCGGAACGTTCGGGTCGCCTCAAGCCGGGACAGACCATTCTGGACGCGACCAGCGGAAATACCGGAATCGCCTACGCCATGATTGCAGCCGCGCTCGGCTATCGCGTGAAGTTGTGCTTGCCCGCAAGCGCGAGCGAAGAGCGCAAGAAAATTCTCAATGCCTATGGCGCCGAACTGGTGATCACTCCCGGGGACGAAGGCTCCGATGGGGCCATCGTTCGCGCGCGGGAAATTATCGCCGCCGAGCCCGACAATTATTTTTATGCGGATCAGTATGGCAACCCGGCGAATTGGCTCGCCCATTACAAGACCACGGCCAACGAAATCTGGCAGCAAACCGCCGGACGCATCACCCATTTCGTCGCCGGACTCGGCACCACCGGAACGTTTATGGGCACCACGCGGCGCCTCAAGGAATTGAATCCCGCGATTCGCTGCATCAGCTTGCAGCCCGACGCGGCCTTTCACGGACTGGAAGGATGGAAGCACTTGGCCTCAGCCATCGTGCCCGGCATTTATGACGCGACGCTGGCCGACGCCAATCTCGGGGTGGGGACGGAAGAGGCGTATCGCCTGGTCAAGCGGGCCGCGCGCGAAGAGGGATTATTGCTGAGCCCGAGCGCCGCCGGGGCTCTCCAAGGCAGCTTCCAAGTAGCTGCGTCGCTCGGACCGAAGGAGCGCGCCGTCATCGTCACGATTTTCCCGGATTCCGGCATCAAATCCCTGAGCGACCGTTTCTGGGACGAAGTGTGAACGAACTGTAGCGCCCCCGGCTTCGCGCGTGCATCCGGGAATTCCAAAATGCCAACCGAAAAGTTGGCGCAACCACAAACATCGAAGAGAGAAATATCATGCTGCTGTTGGCGAAAAATCTGGAGCAGGAAATCCGCGATCACGGCGCCCGGGATTATCCGCACGAATGTTGCGGGGCGATGCTCGGGACGGAAGACGGCGCCACGCGCCGGCAAGTTCGCGCGCTGTTCCCGCTGATCAACCGGCGCGACGATTCGCCGCGCAACCGCTTTTCGATTACGCCGGAGGATTATCGCGCCGCCGAACGCGCCGCGGCCGAGCGCGGATTCGATCTCCTGGGCTGGTATCATTCCCACCCGGATCATCCCGCGCGCCCCAGCGAATTTGATCGCGAACACGCGTGGCCAGGATGGAGCTACGTGATCGTCAGCGTGGACGCCGGTGCGCCCAAAGATCTGACGTCCTGGCAATTAGAGGACGACCGCTCCAAATTCCAGCCGGAAGTAGTTGTGCCGGAAGGGGTTGCAGGCCAAGGCAATTCGAGATAAGCTTCCCTTTTGAACCTTGCGGCCCGGTCCCTGCATCCGATGTAGTGTTTCGCGAAGCAGGCGATTGGGTTTGCAGGAAAGCATCAAGCAAAAAAGTGAATCGCCCAGAGTAAAAATTAAAAGGGCATAGGGCGCCGCACCCTTGCGCCTTCCAAGGGTGCGGATTTTCGTAAAATATCCGAATCGTCGCCCAAGTCCATCAAGGGGGAAACGACCGTATGGCCGTTAAGGTTTTGATTCCGACGCCGCTCCGCCAATTTACCGGAAAGCAGCCCAGCATCGAGTGCAGCGCGCAAACGGTGGGCGAGGCGCTCGGCAGCCTGACAGGCACCTTTTCCGATTTAAAGAAGCATCTTTTCACCGAAGACGGAAAAATTCGCAGCTTCGTGAATGTGTACTTGAACGACGAGGACATTCGTTTCCTGGACAAGGAAAACACGCGGACCAAGGACGGCGACACGATCAGCATCGTCCCATCCATTGCGGGCGGGTCCGGATTTTGCAAAAAGTTTGAGTGCTAAGTATTCAGAGGAGAACGTCCGTGGCAATTCCGACTGACACACTGCAACAGCAAGAAGTGAAACTTTCCAAGGATGAGATTTCGCGTTACAGCCGGCATCTGATCATGCCGGAAGTCGGCATGGAGGGGCAGCTGAAACTCAAGCGCGCCCGCGTGCTGACCATCGGCACCGGAGGGTTGGGCGCGCCGCTCGGCCTGTATTTGGCCGCCGCCGGCGTGGGCCATCTGGGCCTCGTGGATTTCGATGTGGTGGACTCCTCGAACCTGCAACGCCAGGTGACGTTCACCACGGCCGACGTGGGAAAGCCCAAGTCCGAAGCGGCCAAGGCGCGCCTCTCAGCGCTTAACCCGGCCATCGAGATCGTGTCCTACGAAACGCGGCTGACCAGCGAAAATGCCCTTGAATTATTCCGCGATTACGACATCATCGTCGATGGCACCGACAATTTTCCGACGCGCTTCCTGGTCAACGACGCCTGCGTGCTCCTCGGAAAACCGAATGTGTACGGCTCGATCTTCCGGTTCGAGGGGCAGGCGACCGTCTTCGGGTATCCGGGCGGCCCGTGCTATCGCTGCTTGTATCCCGAGCCGCCCCCGCCTGGACTCGTGCCCTCATGCGCGGAAGGCGGCGTCTTGGGCGTGCTCCCCGGCATCGTCGGCTCGATCCAAGCCATGGAAACCATCAAGCTGATTCTGGGCGCGGGAGAGCCGTTGGTTGGGCGCCTTCTGCTGTTTGACGCCTTGGCCATGCACTTCCGGGAATTGAAGCTTAAGAAAAACCCGGAGTGCCCGCTTTGCGGCCAGCACCGGACGGTTACCGAACTGATCGATTACGAGGAGTTCTGCGGAATTCGGGGCGAGGAGGCTCCAGCAATGACCAACGGCATTTCGGAAATTACGGCAACCGAACTCAAGGCGCGGCAGGATCGCGGCGAGAAAGTGTTCATCCTGGATGTGCGCGAGCCGCACGAATATCAAATTTGTAACTTAAACGGAAAGTTAATCCCGCTGGGAGAACTCCCCCGCCGCGTGAGTGAGCTGGACAGTTCTGTCGAGATGGTGGTGCACTGCCGCAGCGGTAAGCGCTCGGCCGATGCCATTCAGTTCCTCCAGACCGTCGGCTTCAAGAAGCTGTGGAACCTGAAGGGGGGTGTCCTGGCCTGGGCGGATGAAGTCGATCCGAGGATGCCGAAGTATTAAAGAAGCGGCGCGCCTGGCCCGGAATTTCCGGAGGCCACGAAGGAACGCGATTTTACATTTTCGGTCCGACGGGAGAACAAATGCCACCGACAAAGATTACGGTTCGCAATGACGGCCCCCTGCTCATC
>Ga0335078_10004631_pt1 | contig 20341 bp, 20 predicted proteins | sample Lox_Sample_32_FD_206711 | JGI IMG/M metagenome (GOLD analysis project Ga0335078, IMG submission 206711) | Soil microbial communities from Loxahatchee National Wildlife Refuge, Florida, United States - Lox_Sample_3.2 | ecosystem: Environmental > Terrestrial > Soil > Wetlands | place: USA... | reverse complement strand
GAGTCCACCGTGACGGGGAACGCCCCGAACACCGTGAATCCGGGAGTGGAGGTCGAAACGTTCTTCACCGTACAGGGAACCGAGCCCCCGGGCGCGGGAATGCCCCAGCTGATGAACGGTATCCCCCCGCCGGGGGGATGGAGTTCGATCGTTCCCAGGTCGTCCCCGTTCAGTCCGCAGGCATTGTCCGGAGACGTTACCTGGAGCCCAGTGATGTTCACGGCGGTCCCCCCGGGCGGCGAGTTTGACGAGAAGGTGGCGTACGCGATGCCGGCCACGATGATTGAGACAATGACGACCGCGGCGAAGACGATTCTCCCGGGATGAATCCCCGGTCCCGACGCCGAGGGTTCTAACGGGGCGGGGAGGGGGCGGTAGTTCGAGACGGATGGGCTAGCCTCCGCCCAGCGAAGTGCCAACGCTGACCCGCACCACTGACACTGAACCGAGCCGGGGGGATTCGCACCCCCGCACCGAGGGCACGGACCGTGCATGCGGTCCAGAGGCCCGGACCGCCGATTAAGGTTTCCGCGGTGGAGGTCGATGCGGGCTCTCGCCGTCCGCCTCGGGAGGGGGCGGGTTCAGGCGAACCTCCCCCGTGGCGGACCCGGTGTGTTCTCATCACGAGGAAGGCGGACGATCCCTGCCAGAGGAGGGGACCTGCAGCATTATCCCTCGGGCCAGTTCCGGTCGAGCCGCAGGGGGTGGACCACGTCGCGACACCCGAGCCTTCGGCGTCCACCGCGCCGAACTCACGCCCGAGCTTCCGGCGCACGCTCGCCAACCGGCCGTTCCTGTTTGTCTGGGTCGCGCAGCTGATCTCGCAATCCGGGGATTTCATCTTCGAGGTCGCGCTCCTCTGGCTGGTCCTCGCCATCACCGGCTCGGCGTTCGCGGTCGGTCTCGTCGTGACCGGCACGATCTTGCCGGCGGTCCTCCTGGGTCCGATCCTGGGCGTCTACGTCGATCGATGGAATCGTCGGCGGACGCTGATGATCACCAATGTGGTGGAAGGCATCACCGTGGCCGGGCTATCGGTCCTCGTCCTCACGGGCCGCGTCGATCTCGTTGGACTCCTTGCCGTAGTGTTCGCCCTCGGCACGGGCGCTACCCTCGTGCGGACCGCCACGAACGCCTACGTGCCCTCGGTGGTGTCGGTCGATGACCTTCCGCCCGCGAATTCCCTGCTCCAGTTCAGCGGCTCGTTCAACCAGATCATCGGGCTCTCGTTGGGGGGCGTGTTCGTCGCGGCCTTCGGGATCGCCCTGCCCATCGAGTACGATGCGCTCTCCTTCTTCGCGGCAGCCGTGCTACTCACGCTGATCCCTCGGGACCCCACCTCGGCGGTCCGGAGCCCGGCCCCGCCGCCTCAGTCCTTCCGAACGGAACTGGCCGAAGGGTTCGCCTTCGTTCGTCGGAACCGGTTCATGATCGAGCTCATCGCGCTCGGAATGATCGTCAATTTCTTCGGGAACGGCTTGGCGGCGCTGCTGCCGCCGTTCGCGAAGTTCGTCCTTCACGGCGGCCCTGCGGTCTTCGGACTGCTGGGCGCCGCGATCGCGGTAGGCTCCCTGGTCGCCGGGCTGGCCATGGGGCGCGTGGATACCCATCGTACCGCCGGGAAGTACCTGTTCGGGGGCGGAGTGGTGCTCGGACTGGGGGTGCTCGCGGTCGGATTCACGACGACATTCCCTCTTGCGGTCGGGGCGATGCTCCTCATCGGAGCGACGCTCTCCGTCGTCAACATTCCGATCGGCGTCGTGTTTCAGGCCAAGGTTCCCCGACCGTTGCTCGGAAGGGTCGGTGCGACGTTCGGGGCGATGATCTCCGCGACCTCCCCCCTCGGTCCGCTGTTTGCCGGATGGCTTGCGGAGCAGTGGACGACCCCCGACGTGTTCATTCTGTCAGGGGCGGTGATCGCGGGAGTGATCGGAGTTGGCGCGTTCACCATGCCCGCACTGCGTCGGGTGGAGTACTGACGCGGCCGCGCTCAACCAGAGCCCTCACTCGAATCTCGACACCTCGGGAAAACTCCACGTGGGGTACGACCTCCGCAGCACGCGAATGCGTTCGTTCCAGTCTCGGGTCTCAAGAGGCAGAATCGGCCTAAGTGTGAGCACTTCGTTGTCGTCGAGATCGAATCCCCACGAGAATCCGAAGGTCGGAATCACCTTTCGTTGACCCGATAGAAGTTCGGGTTCGTCGTAGGATGGCGTGGTCGCCAAGAAGCTGTTCGCCAGCCAGGAGATCCTCCGACGATTCTCCCTCGAAGGGGCATCAAACAGGGTCGGAAGGAGACCGAAGAAAGCGTACGGGGAAGTCGAGTCCGGGAACCAACCCAGCGGATCCGGCTCGAAGTCTCGGCCCCCCGACTTATTGTCTGTCGAACGAACCAATTGGAGCCATCCGAAGAACGAGTGGTACCCTCGTCCCTCATACTCGAGCGAGGCGGTGCAGGAGGGAAAACCAACGGCGCTCCCCGACGTGCCGATGGCCCCTGGATCGCGCTCTACGACGCAGGTGACCTGGATCGAACCCCTCCGCTGGTCGTGGACAAAGTCGAAGCGGGCCACATTCGGTCGAGCCGGCCCTCCCGGGTCCATAGACCCCGACAGGTGTTGGGTCGCCTAAGTCAGTTCGCCCTTCCGGTCTCCCGTTCTTGGACGCGGTCCTAGGAGGGATGATTCGGCTCAGTCCTTCTCTATCACGGTACTCGCGGAGGAGGGTGGAACAAGTCGGTGAGTATCGCGACGAATCGTCATATCGGCGGCATTTGTTCGCCGGGGGTTCATCTATCATAAGGCGGAATCGGCGCCGAGCCCGGTGGGGCTCGGAGGAAACGGTGAGGAGCAGAGGAATAGCGGTGCGTCTCGTCTTGATCGGCGCGATTTCGCTGGCGTTGATCGGCCCGATGTCTAGCTTCGCGGGAGCCTACATCATTTGCCAGGGAAGTTGCGGGGGTGGCCCGCCGTCGACTACGACTTCCTGTTTTTCGACGAGTGGAGTTCCGTCTTCGTGGTGGTCCAGCCTCGAGGGCAGTTACCAGACCTATCTTGCCTATCCGACCCCGAACTACATCCAGGAGTACTCCACGCAGTGCTCGGGCAGTCAGAACACATTCGGAGTGGATCAACAGACCTTCTGGGCGGTAGCAGACCCGTCCGGCACTGAGGGCGCCGGTCAGATCGCGGGAGGTTGGTCGGTGACCGGCACGGCGACGTTCTCTCCCACTGGGGCCTCCGGCACTGGCTACGGCTCCGTGAGCATCTATGCCGCGCCTCCGTCCGAGGGAGTCAGCCAGTGGGTCTCCGGGTCGTACGGTACCTGCTCGTACTCGAACTCCGCCGGCGGCGGAGCCTGGACCAACGTAACCATCACCCTGAAGGACACGACAACTGGCACCACGGTTTCCAATTCGGTCTCCGTATTGTACTCCGGTTCCGGGACGTGCCAGGACCCTGTCACTGAGGAGTTCAACGTCGGATGTGGGCTAGGAGGTCTGTCCGCGTGCAGCGGCGTTTCTGAGACCCTCCTCACCTCTAACGTCCAGATCACCACGGGACACTCGTACGCTCTGACCGTGGAACTATCGTGCGAGCTTACCGCAAAGGCATCCGGCGGCGGCACTCTGTCGAATCCGACCGGCACGACGTCCGGTTGCGGCCCAAACAGTAGCGAGATATTGGACTACTACTCGGCCACTGACGCCTCGTTGACCTGGTACTAGCTCGAAGGGAGTGATCTTCGGTACCCGCCAGGAGCTCTTGGCCCGAAGAGACAACCCTTTCCCTCATTCTTCACTCTCGAGGCAATCTCTAGCGTCCTCACCCTGGTCCGTCGTCACGTTCCAGGCGCTTACCCATGCTGACCACGTCGTCCGTGGCGTACCCCAGTCGACGATAGAACTCAATCACGCCTAGATTGGAAGCCCGAATCTGGAGATTGACCTTCGGGCACCCGAGGTCGCGGAGCCGACGCTCGGCGGCGGCGACAAGCTCCCGCGCCAGGCCCTTCCGTTGATGTGCCGGGTCCACGGCGAGGTAGTTCATCCATCCCCGGTGCCCTTCGTACCCGGCCATCACGGTCCCGACCACCCGGTTGTCTACCACGCCGACAAGGAAGAGGTCAGGGCGGACCGCGAGCTTGCGCTGTATGTCCTTCCGAGGATCGTTCTGCGGTCGGATCAGGCCACATCGATCCCAGAGGGAAACTACCCCGTCTTCGTCCTTAGGCTCGAACGCACGGATCTCCATGCTGTCGGAACACTCACGGTGACTGGAGTCAGGAAGTCATGAGCTCAACGAAGAACCGTGTCTCCTCTCCCCCGTCCGGTCATTTGAAAGTGAGGAAGAATCCAGCGCCGAGGAAGCTGACTCCGACGAAATCGGTGTACGGAAGGAACTGCGGGAGTAGCGCGGTGGCCAGGATACCGCCGAAGGCAGCGAGAGCGGCACCTACCGTGATCAGGAGCGCGTAGAGGCGCTTCGTCTTTACGAAGCTGTAGGCCGCTCCCCCCACGAACGTGACTAGCGCGGGCGTGTTCACGATAGCGGCGATTGCGCCCACGTACGCTGAGGTGATCGCGTCCGCGCCGACCACGGCCGTCTGGAGCGCAGCCTTGTTCACGGGAGTGGTAACCAGGAGTATCGCCAGGATCGCCGCGCACGCAGCGTTGAACCAGAAGTAGTACGTGGAAACTCGACGACCCGGTGCCACCAGGTAGAGCGTGCCAGCCCCGAGAAAGCCGGCCAGCATTATCGAGCAAAAGAAGTACAGCAGATACACCGGGACGGTCCAGCCGACGACAAGCGCGTACAGCTGCGTGAAATCGGATGCGGCCCACAGCAGCATTCCGACCGCCCAAAGCAGGTGGTGTGCCTTCCGCTTCTCCAGATACACACGGAAAACAGCGAGCGCCACTGCCAGCGCAACAATCCCCGCGACCAGCGATAGGACCGATTGAAGATTCATGCGCCGCTGTCTTCAGACGGTCGAACCAACTGAGGCGGCTTAAGGACCAAGTACGAGTTCTCAAGCCTGGTAAGCATCGAGAGCGATCGCTTGTGTCGCTCTACCCCCCCGGCCTAGGTTTCGGGCGTTGTACTAGAAACTCCGCAGGACGAAGTGACCGAGGTTAGCACCCGGTATCTGTTCGGAGTTATGTTCGGGGGTTGGCAACTAGGGTCGGACGTTTGCCGGCGTGTCCCCGACCCACGACAAATCCTCTAAGGGCGACTCGAGTATCGGAAAGAGATGCCTCTGTCGGACGGCGTGCGGCTCGGACATATCAATCTGGAAGTGAGTGACCTCCGAAAGGCGCAGAGATTCTACGACCGCTTTCTTTCGGTGTTGGGGTTCCCCCGGATTCCTTTCGGTGACCGGTACTGGTTGGGGTACAACAAGGGGCGGATGACCATCTGGATCACCGTAAGCCGGCCGCGGAGGGTCGTGCGAAAGAGCCCCCACGTCCCAACCGACGGGACCAAGGACCCAATCTCAGATCACATCGCGTTCGCAGCCCCATCTGCAAAGCGCGTCGCGGAACTGGAGGCCGCACTCCGTCGCAAGGGATTCCGACCTATCTACCCTACGCATAAACAGCGAACGGCAGGCGGCTGGTACACCTCGAACGCGTGGAAAGACCCCGACGACAACGTACTCGAGGTCTACTCCGCTAGGCGGCGACCGGCATCTCGCGACTAACCGACGGATCGCTCAGTTTTTCGAGAAGCAAACATGAGCAGCTGGGGCCCGGGAGGCTGGTTCAGCAGCCGGACGCCTCGCCACCATCTCACGGTTCTGGGTGCCATGGGACAGCTCCTAGGATCGAGAGTTAATGCGGGCCTGCCTTGGGTAGGTCCACATGACCCGCCTCCTTCCCTGGGCCGGAATGACTGTTTTGAACGAGCCTAGAGGTAGGTTCAATCAGATTTGAACCCACGAGTGAGTTGGAGTTTGGCGCGATCGCAAAGCATTCTGGGGTCCGAGTTCAGGCAGCATCAATCGCCGAAACGTTCCTGACCAGGAGGAACGTGAAGTCAGGGAGGCTTGGACCGACCTTGCCTCATCCCTTCGATCACCGCGTTGATCCCCCGTACCGTGCCGACCGTGAACAGTCCCGGAACTCCCGGAGGAGAGCCCTGCCGGACCTCGACGGGGGCCCCCGACTCCTCGACCGTCGGCTCGGGCCGGATGTAGAGGAGGTAGTCGATGTCCCGGGCGTTGGGGTTGGGACGATTGCCGAGCGTGGTGATCATGGTGAGGCCATGCTTGTTCAACGCCTCGATGAACGGCCGGATGCCTCCCTCTTCCAAGGAAAGCAGTGACTCGGCCAAGTTCGAGTCCGCGATGACGAGTGCCTTGGTCGAACGGCCGGGGTTGCCGCCCCCGATCAGATTGCGCGCCAGCGTCGGGAGTTTCATGAAATCCCCGATGAGGTTCAACCGGGTCTCCGACTCAACATCGCTCCGAACGAACCACTCCGAGACCGGGCCTGTCGGGGTCTGACGGGAAACCTGGCCGGGTCGCAGGAAGAAGAGATGCCCCTTCGGCACCCGCCCAGCAAGGGCAGGATCTACCTCGGAGGTGGGTCCTGAACCGCCCTGGGTCTGCAGCCAGTAGAACTCGGGGTCGATCCGCCGAGCGACGACCAGCGCGAGGCGGGAGCGCGTCGTCGCGGTCCCTCCCCAGATCCCGATGGACGTCGGAACGCCCCAGTCGTCGCTGAGTTTCCGATACGCGATCGACATCCGTAGGCGTACTCCGAGCGGGGACTGTCCGAACGGTGCAGTAGCCTCCCGTGACCCCTTCGAGGCGGCGAACTGAGGATAAAGGCGACGTTCGGGCGGCGGGAGCTCGGTTCCCCCAGGGCGGGCCGAGGGTGCTACGAGTCTGCAGCGATCGAGGGTTCCGAGGGGCTCACGGAGGTCGGGAGCGCCGACGACGTCGGAACTGTGGTGGCCGCCGGTTTCAAGAATCGTCCCCTCAGGAACAAGGCGACGATCAGGGCGGCGATCATGGCGCCGAGCATGAGGGTGAATGCCGCGTCGTAGGCCGTGACCTCGGCGCCGGGGAGCCCCGCGAGGTACGGGGCACAGATCAGCTGGGAGTAGCCCGCTGGCGTGTTGCAGATCGGGGCGGGAAGCGGGTCGAGCCCGTTCACCCGCGTGACCGCATACGACGAGAGGAGGGAGAGGCCGATGGACCCGCCGAGCGACTGCAGGAACTGGATCATTCCGCTCGCCTCCCCGACATCGGCCAGTGGCACCTCGTTCTGAACGGCGAGGAAGAAGACCGGGAAGGTCAGTCCGATCCCGAACCCTAGGGGGATGAGGGGCAGGATCACGCCGCCCGTCGGCAGGAATCCGAAGCTGAGTTGCCAGGGCGGAGTCGAAAGGGTGATCATGCGCAAGAACGCCATTCCGACGATCGCGATCGCCAGTCCTCCCATCACCTGGACTCGGTAGCTCAGTCGCGTGAGGAGCTGACCTCCGAGGGCGGCCCCGAAGACGACGGGCAGGACGAGCGCGTAGAGAACATCTCGAACGACGTCGGCAGAGCTCGCGCCGGCCGGGGTGAGGGCGAGTCCCACGACCAGGGAGATGAAGGTGGTCAAGGGAAAGAAGACCGCGCCGGTGAGGAACGTCGCCGCGCCACCCACGCTCACGATCCGGTGACTCGCGAGCCGGAGGGGGACGAGGGGCTCCCTAGCTCCCCGGAGCTCCCACACCACGAAGGCGAGGACCCCGACCGCCGAGGCGAGCAACAGAACGATGGTCCGAAGATCTCCCCACGCCCAGCCGTCGTACGCCACCTGGACGAGGGCGTACTCGAGCGCCCCGACCCATGCGACGAGGATCCCGGCACCGATCGTGTCGAACCTTCTTCGAGTGACCGGGGTGAGGGGTCCGAGCGACCGAAGGATCGCGACGAGGCCCGCGATCCCGATGGGGAGGTTGACGTAGAAGACCCAACGCCAGGTCGTGTGGTCGACGATCGCCGACCCGAGCAGGGGACCGGCGACAGTGGCGATCCCCCAGACTCCGGAAAGGACCCCGGTGATCCTCGCCCGGGTCTCCGGGGGGAAGGAGACGGCGACGATGGAGATCCCGACCGGGAAAAAGCCCCCGCTGCCGAAGCCCTGGACGGCACGGAAGGCGATCAGCGAGTTGAGGTTCGGGCTGAACCCGGCCAGCATCGACCCGGCCATGAAGATGACCAGGCCCCCGAGGAAGACGTTCCGCCGGCTCCAGAGGTCCGAGAGCTTTCCGAAGACGGGGATGGCGATGGTCGACGGAATGATGTAGGCCGTGATCACGAACACGCCGCTGTTCGGCTGGCCGAATTCGGCGAGGATCCCCCGCTTGGCGGTCAGCGCCGTGAGGACGACGAACTGGTCCAGCGCCCCCATCAGGAGGGCGAGCATGATCCCAACGACGACCAGGACCTCGAACTTGCGCGCCACCGGCATGGGCGTCGGGGTTGGGGCGCCTTTCTCGGATTCGGCCGACATGAGTTGCGCGGAGTTCCTTGCGGGCGGCGGCCCACGAACGCCCCCTATAGGAAGCCTTCGGCTCTTTCGTGTCCCTCTCCATCTAGTGAAGCGAGGGCAATCTCGCCTCCAGGCTCTGGCCTGACCCCCCGCCGACGGCTGTGCGGACGAAGAGATCGGGACCGACCCCTCGTTAACAGTCGCACCGTTATCATTGCGAAATCGATCGGACGCACATGACGTTCGACGAGCCGCTCGCGAGCCGCCTTCGGAAGCTGCTCCCCAAAGCTACCGAGAAGCGGATGTTCGGTGGAATGGGGTTGATGGAACGAGGGAACCTTGTTGCCGGGGTATCGAAGAATGACCTGATCGTGCGGGTGCCCCCGGAGGACACCGAGCAGTGGCTCAAGGAGCCAGGAGCCCACGAGATGATGCCGGGCCGGTCGATGAAGGGCTGGCTGAAGGTGTCCGCCTCCACGCTGACCAAGGACGAAGTGTTGAGCCGCTGGGTGAAGGTCTCACGCTCGGCCACGCGGAAACTGCCTCCGAAGTAGCTGAGTCAGGCCTCTGCCGGTTTGGGGTGCTATCTCGCCGCCCAGCGCGAGCGTCTCCTGGGAAGAGCGGGTGGGTTCGAGGACTTGCGAAGTCCGAGTGAGGATCCGGTGACTGGGTTCAAGGGGAGTTGAGCCCACACCCCTCCGGCTAACAGGAAACGCCGGCTAGGATTGGCAAATAGTCGATGCAGATCGAGCCGCCCCCGGGATCCAATACGAACGGCGGGAAGCCTGTCCGTCCCTGGGCTGACTGATGCAGCGGCTGATCGAGTCGATCGACCTGCTGGTGGTGGACGGACCCTCTGAGCGTTCCGGCCGGCCGGTCGCCGTCTACGGGGCAGTCGACCGTGGTCCCCCAGCCCCCGAATCGCCTAGGCACCTAGCTTTTGACCGCACCCCGGACAGAAGGTGAACTGGCCCAAGGAGTAGACTCGCCCACAGCTCTTGCAGGCGAACATTGCGGTGGCAGGGGTACTCGGAGGAGCGATGCTGTATCCCGGGATCGATCCCTGCTGCTCTCGGATCGCGTCGCCCAGCTTGACATACCCGATCAGGTAGAAGATTCCGGGGAGAATGCCCGCGAACAGCGAGAGGATTCCGATCACAAGGGTGGGAGTTTGTGCCGCCGCGTACTCGCCTCGTCGGATCCTCTGGTAGACTAGGTTGTACGCGAAATAAAGAAAGACAAGCACGACCCCGCCTACCCCGGCCGCAGCGGTAATCACAAGCCAGGCAAAGGGGTACGGGAAGAGAATCGACAAGCCGAAGAGCCACGCGATCCCCCCGATGACGAGGGCTCCACCAATCACCTGCAGAATGAGCGCTACCAGTACGAGAGTCTCCGCTGACCCTGCCGAGGGCGGACGGGCATTGGTCAGCGGGTAGCCGACTGTTGGTGCAGAGTACCCAGCGGACATCGGGAAGCGACCGCACTCCCTTTTCGTATAGATTCGGTTAACCCGATTTGACGCACCTCCCTCCCGCAGACCCCTCTGGCAGACCGGGCGGGGGGCTACCCGCGCGCGTCGGTTCGCGGCGTCATCGGAGATACACTACTCCCCGTTTCGACAGGACAACACGGATTGCCCGCGTCTGTTAGCTCTAGTACATTCCCCTGCGCGAAGGCACTCCGCGACTAAGACGAGCTCGAGGTCCCAGAAGCCTCCGTTCAGACGCTGTCGCATGCCTAGCGAGTCGCTCGCCCAGAGCGTCGTCCAATCCAGCGCGATCCTTCTTCTCAGTAATCCACGCTGCTTCGCTCCCCCCAGTCCCGAACAGCGCTCTCGCCCCCGGGGGTAAGTGTGAGCGGCATATCGGCGCCGTTGGTTCGCACGAGGTCGTTTGCAACCGCCCACCCGAGCGTCTGGTGTAGTAACGGCGGAATCTCCTGGACGGAGTCGAAGATGAACAATTCCAGCAACAGGGCGCCCGGCTCGTCCGAGTGGGAGAGAACGACGTGAGAATGGTGGGCCCCCAGGTCGTGCATAAGTTGGGGTGCGGCCTCGGGAGGGACCCGCCGGAGGTCGTACGGGCATAGGAACCGGGAGTTGTCTCGCTCCTGAGCATCGAACCAGGACTCGTACTCGACGTGGGCGGGCACGTTCTCATCGGTCAGGTAGGAGGAGATGGTTCCGGCGGCGGCCGTCACCCCTTCCGGGTGCGCCCGAATGTACTCGCGAATCTCGGCGATGGGGCGCAACTTGCCGTCGACCGGTTCTACCTGCTCGGTAGGGAGGATCGCGATGCAGCCAACGTGTTCGGGGGACTGGCGAGCAGTGACGTCACTGTAGACCTTCGCCGTCCGATCGTCCGGGACCCAGAACCGGGCCGCCTGTTCCTGGGGGGCGCCATCGAGGAACCCGGCAGCTTGGTCGGCTGCTTCCTCGGGCGAAGCGTGGAAGCTCAGGGCGTGCGCGCCGATTGGAATCTGGCGCGCGTCCACTAGGACCGCCGGAGAAGCCATAGTGAATTCAGTCCCCTAAGGAGGGTCATAAAACCTTGTCTTTCAGGGTTCGAGGTCGGAGGCCGCTGGGGATGGTGAGTCGGCCTCGAACGCCAGTAGGCAGTCCACGCGGCAAGACCGCGGCACATCTCCATGCGACCGGATGTCCCCCGGGGACCCGGAACGCTTCGTCAGGGCGAGAGGTGGGCGTAGACGATCCTGTGGGTAGGGGCTAGCACTTCCAGCAGCACGATCTGGGACGCTCCCCGCGTAACCTGCCCTGACGGAGCGCCCACCTCTTCGTTGGAGCGGGTACTGAGCCGTAACCCTTTCTGCGAAAGCCTAGCTTCGGACGCTGGGCACAATCAGACTTGAACCCAGACGGCCGCCGAAGTCGATGGGTCGCACCCATCTAAACCGTTCAGACCAGTTCGGGCGGACCCCAGGAGGCGACGAAAGACCGTGTATAGAGGCTGAACCATCCGGGTGGTGTGAAGCTCAGCCGAAGCTTCCGTTCCTTTCCCGGTGCAGAGTGGGTCTGCATCGAGCTGGCGGTAGCGGGCACCGCTCTCGTCCTCGGAGCTGTGTCGGAGTACCTGATCCCGAGGGGATTTTCGCACGTTTACTGCGAGGGGTTGGCCCCGTGCGTCCCTCCGGCTCCTCCCCCGCTCCATGCCTGGACCCCCGTCACTCTCGGGATGCTCTGGGTCGGTGCGGCGGCCCTTCTGGTGGCCGGAATCGGGGGCTTGCTTCTCTACACGTCCTTCGCCGCCAACGGGTTCCTCCCGCGCACCCTCGGTCGCGGCGAAGCTCAGCGGGCCCGGTGGACTGCGTGGTACACGGGGTGGTGCATCGGCTCGGCGTTGTTCCTGTTCGCGATCTTCGAGTCCCTCGTCGGCCGGCTCAGTGCGGGGGGAATCTACCCATTCCTCGGGGGACCCCTCTGTGTGGCCGTGGGTGTGGTGGCGTTCTTCGGCGGTTATCGCTCGGCGCTCTCGGGAGGGCGACGTCACCCCGGGCCTCATCGAGCCCCCCCGGCTTAGGTCGGCGGACTCCCGCGAACTGCGTGACGTTCGCGGGCTGAACCCAAGTAGCTCCGCCGGCTGGTTCCTGGCGATGACTGAATCCCCGTCGACGCTGCATCGCGCCGCGGCCCGCAACGTAGTGACCAAGTACCTCAGGGTGCGCAGGGGAGAGAACGCGATCGTCGAATCCTGGGATCACACCATGCCGTTGGCCTCGGCCATGGTCGATGAGATTCGCCGGGTCGACGGCGAGGTTCTTCTTGTCCGTAACGACGAAGACTCGTGGTGGCGAACCATCGACCGAAAGCAGAGCAAGCTCCTCGGCCGATCGAGCGCACCGGAGTGGGCGGCGCTCCGAGCCGCCGATGTCTACGTGAACCTCTGGGGTCCGGGCAACACCGACCGCATCGAGCGGCTCCCCGACAAGCCCGGCGAGGAGGCGTTCGCCTGGAACTGGCCCTGGTACGCGGTCGCCCGGAAGGCGGGACTCCGCGGAGTGCGGATGACCGCGGGGTTCGTCACGGAGGGGCGAGCGCGACAGTGGCGCGTCGACCGAACGAAATGGGAGAAGAGCGTTCTCCGGGCTTCGCTCGTCGACCCCGCGGAGATCGCGAAGAACGGGGCCCGGATCGGGAAAGTCCTCTCCCGCGGGAAGAAGGTGCGGATCACACACACTAACGGCACCGACATCGAGGTCGGCCTGGCCGGTATCGCTCCTCGTGTGTTGGACGGGAGGGCTCACCCCTTCCGGAAGGGCGACTCTCCCTCAGGAATGCTCCAACAGGCCCCCGCCGGCACGGTCGATGTGGCCCTGGACTCCGAGCGGGCGGAGGGACGATTCCGTGCGAATCGTCGAACCAACATCTGGTGGCAATGGCACACTGGGGGGTCGCTGAAGTTCGTGGGCGGTCGGCTTGCGGCCTACGACCTGGATCACGGGGCGAAGGAATTCACTCGTCAGTACGAGGACGGCTCGTCGGGGCGGGACCGCGCCAGCGTACTCAAGATCGGGCTGAATCCGGCGGTCCATGACGTTCCCAATCTGGAGACGGTCGAGGGAGGCAGCGTCTCGCTGCAGATCGGGGGGAACCGGTACCTCAGGGGTAGCAACCAATCGAACTTTTTCAGCTGGTTCACCCTCGCCGGCTCCGAGATCGCGGTCGACGGAGTACCTATCGTTCGCGCGGGCCGGATCCTGTAGCGTAGGGAACGAGGAACGCTACATCGCGGGTGTCCATCGATGGGGTGGATTGCACGCGGCTGGAGCGAACCTCGTCTGCGGGCAATGGTTTCTCAGTAGGTGGACCCGACGCAGTCGGCAGTCAGCTTCGCCCCAGAAGCTCCTTTTCCACGATCGACGCCCCCACCGCACTGAGGACCAAGCTACCGACGATCAGCGGAGGGCCCGCTCCGTTGGGAATGGCGGCCTCGGTCGCGGGGACGACCGTGGTGACTAGGGCGGCCGCGGCTCCAAAGAAACCGAGCGCGGCCGGTCGGAGGGGAGAGCGCGCAGGAGAAACTCGGCCCGGGTCGAACGCTGCGGCCCTTCGAGGTCGGACGACGTGAACCAGGTCGACCGTCCCTACTCCGAGAAACGCAATGCCCAGCACGAGGAGGCTGAGCTCGGGAGGGATCCAGGTCAACAGCACCGGCGCTGGAGTGCACCCGGCCCCACAGCTCGTCGCTGGCGGGATGGGTCCGGTGAGGAAAGCGTCCACAGCGCTGACGACGAATATCGCTCCGACCGCCAGCTCGAGAACAGATCCAGCGATTCGCAGGGATCGTCCATCGGTCAAGGTCGTGGCGCCCCAGGGAGTTCCTCATTGATGAATCACGACCCCGTCGAACCCCCAAAGAGAGACCGCGGGGATTCGATCCATGAACATGGCCGCACTCTCGTCCACGCGCTCCGGACCCGGCCGAGGTCGAGCGGCGTGTCCACGCCACTTGACCTGTCGATGTCCAATCACGGTTGGGCCCATTGGAATATAGGTTCGGTGGATCCACCCTCGGAGGAAATCACCAGAATCGGGCCGCCCGGGGAGGGACGCCGTTTCATGACCTCCCCACTGCACTAAGAACGATCCCCCACCCTCCGCCGGTTGGGAAAGGAAAATGAGGACCCATCGCCTCTCGCCGAGTGGGTCAGCTTTCGGGCAGCCCGATCCATGATGGAAAGGCCAGCGTTCCGAGAAGTGACTCCACAACAGCTCGTGGGACCGCTCAACTCGCTCGAACAGAAGCACTCTCCCACAGCGTTGTACATCGCAGGGACGCTGGCCATCCCTCTCGTTCATCCAAGGGTCGCCATAGTCGGGACTCGAAGCCCTTCGGCCGAGGGATTCAGAATCGCTTCTGAACTTGCCGCCGAAATCAGCCGTCAGCAAGTGACAGTGGTGAGCGGACTCGCCCGCGGGATCGACACCACCGCTCATCGGGCAGCCATCTCTGCGGGAGGTAGAACGGTCGCAGTTCTGGGAACCCCTCTTTCTCGAGTTTACCCGGTCGAAAACAGCGAACTTCAGGCGGAGATCATGCGCAGCCATCTCGCGGTGACGGAGTTTCCGGAGAATTCGCCAACGCTTCCCGGGAACTTCGTTCGACGGAACCGGACTATGGCTCTCATCGCTGACGCCTCCGTGATTGTCGAGAGCGGCGAAGGAGGGGGCTCCCTGAATCAGGGTTGGGAGACGCTCCGTCTTGGCAGACCGCTGTTTATTCACACCAAGGAGTTCGAGAGGAAGGGCCTAGATTGGCCCGCGAAAATGGCTCGCTACGGCGCAATCCGGTTCCGCGAACCTTCGGACGTCATGGACCTGCTCACCAGCGCTTCGCCTTCACCTGAAGTTGCAGCCTCTGTCCTTGAAACGACTTGAGTTCGCAGCTCTCCTTGCCTACTCGCCCCGACCAGAAGATGTCCCAGTAGCCTTTCGCCCTGAGGCACAAAGCTCCCGGAACCTGGTGCTGGAGCTCAAGAGCGGAAGACTGCACGGAAACCCACCTGAATCGATCGCGGCGCTCACCGTCCGATACATCGATCGCGAACCCGCGCTCTCCTCCCGATTCATGGATTTCATCGGGGCCGACTCGACCCTGGTTCCGGTACCGAAGAGTTCGCTTCTCACGGAGGGTGGACTCTGGGTACCGCAGCTGTTCTCAGCGGAGCTGGTCAGTGCTGGATTCGGCGGTAGATCCGCACCCGTTTTGAAGAGAGCCCAAGCGATTCCGAAAGCTGCGGGCAGCTTGAATGCAGAAAGGCCGACCGCGTTGCTCAACTTCCGGACGCTCGTAGTTCAACGGGATCTGGAGACTGCTACCAGATTGGTCCTGGTGGATGACGTGGTAACGGCGGGCGCAACTCTCCTAGGGTGTGCTAACAAACTGAATGCCGCATTTCCAGACACACCGATCAGAGCGGTGACCGCCGCGCGAACGATCTCGGATGGGTCCCGATTCCGGACGACGATTGACCCTACCTTCGGAACGATCGTTCTTCGCGAAAACGGCAAGACACGGCGGGATCCGTAGAGATGGGGCCTCCTCGAAGGACGTAGCTCAAAGGGGCCGTCTCTGCTCATGTTCAGCCGGGGTCGGGCCCTGAACCGTGCGTGATCTGCCACGCTGGTCGGGGGTCTCGAACACTCGAGGAGTTGTGATCGGTGTCCCAAACGAAACGTTTCCCGGACACCGCCAGTCGACTCGTCCGAGTGACTACATCTATCTCTGTCGGCCTGGGTGCACCTGGACGGGTGAGCGAAATGAAACCGGCTGGACCGGCTACCCAACAACGTCGGACACTCCGCGTCTCGACTCTATTGGTCGTCTCCCTCGCGGTTGCGCTCTCCATAGCAGTCGGAGCCGCGGCCGTTGAAGCGAACCTTGCCTCTCAGTACCATTCCCGGTTGGCCGGGATCTCCCCGTGCGACGGGGGCGGTTTCGGCGTGTCTGCAAGCTGCCCGCCCGCCGTTGGCGCCACTTTCGAACAGATCGGCCATGGGATACTCGTAAACGGCTCGTTCGAGTACTCGTTGTTGATCGCCCCCCAATTCCCTCCCGAAGTGAACTCCAGCGACATCACGGCGAGGGTGTTCAACGCCACCACGAACGTGACTATGACGCTCCTCAATGTGACGCTCTCTGCTTCGAACGGTAGCCCACTCGCGAGGTACCACTCGGTGGATGGGACCTGGGAGACCCCAACGGTCGCCGAGATTTTGTCGGTCGACCTTCTCTCGCTTTACGCCTCTCTGAACGCCTCCGGGGACCGCGTGCTGATCTGGGACTCCGCCGCAGGCAACGGCGCGGAGATACCGCTCGAGTGACTTGGTTCCATTTCCCCGCTCGCACTCCCAAGGTCCACGCACGGACCATCGAGCGAGTGGTGACCGGTCGGAAGGTCCCGACTGTTTGGCACCTTCGGCGAGACGAAAACCTGAACCTCGGATCGGAGCGCCGGACCATATACCTCGGGTTCGTTCGCCGGTAGGGGACGTCGCACGGAGCTTCCCGAGACCCGATACGCCCGGAGCGGGGATCTCCGCATCGCCTACCAGGTCTTTGGAAAGGGCCCGCTGGACCTGGTCTACGGCCGGACCGCGATCTCGCACCTCGAAATGGTCTGGGAAGAACCCGAGGTGGCTCGTTTCTTCACGGAGCTCGGGTCCTTCTGTCGCGTGATCCTGTGGGACAAGCGGGGGGTGGGGCTCTCGGATCGGGTGACTGGGACTCCGACCCTCGAGGACCGAATGGATGATGTCCGCGCGGTGATGGACGCGGCAAACTCCCCTCGAGCGGTGATCTTCGGAGCGTCCGATACTGCGGCGATGGCCCTGCTCTTCGCCGCCACCTACCCCGGTCGCACCCTCGGTTTGATCCTCATCGCCCCCCTGGCGCGCGGACTCTGGGCACCCGACTATCCGTGGGTCTGGACACGGGAGGAGTACGAGCGGTCCTTCCGGCAGTCGGAGGAGGACTGGGGCACTCCCGCGCACATCGATCGATTGACCGCCAGGCTCGCCCCGAGTCGGCTCCAGGACCAGCCATTCAAGAAGTGGCTCGGACGTGTGATACGATACGGCTCCTCGCCGTCGGCAGACATATCGCTCGGGCGGATGAACATGAAGATAGACGTGCGCGAGGCTCTCTCGGCCGTTCACGTCCCCACCATGATCATGCAGTGTCCCGAGGATCGGTTCGTCCGACCAGAGAACTCGGAGTACGTCGCCGCCCATGTGGCCGGAGCGCGTATCGTGGAGCTGCCAGGGATCGATCACTTTTCTTGGGCGAACCCAGCCGCGTTCAAAGTAGCGATCCGCGCGCAACGGGAGTTCATTGAGGGATTGCCCACCGGACTCGTCGACGAGGATCGCGTCCTCCTGACCGTTCTCTTCTTCGACGTGAAGGGGTCCACCCAGCGCGCCGCCGCTATCGGTGACCGAGCATGGAGTGACCTCCTGGGGAAACTGCTATCCTCCGCCCGATCCGAGGTCAATCGCTTCCGCGGGCGCGCGATCAAGACCACCGGGGACGGCCTGCTCGCGGCCTTCGACGGTCCAACCCGAGCGGTCCGCTGTGCGCTGGCCGTCCAGGATAAGGCGCGAGAGCTCGGAATCGAACTCCGCGCCGGGCTTCACACCGGTGAATGCCTAACTTCGTCGGATGACGTAACCGGCATCGCCGTGCACATCGCCTCTCGAATCTGTGCTCAGGCACGCGCGGGGGAAGTGCTGGCGTCCCGCACGGTGAGAGATCTCTCGGTCGGATCGGACGTTCGCTTCGATGAGAACGCTCCCCAACCGCTCGCCGGTCTCGAAGGAGAATGGTCTCTCTTCTCGGCGAGTCTTGGATGACGTGAACGGTAGCTCGCCTTCGCGCGGGCCTCCCAAATGGTTCCATAGGGCCGGCGACGCCGCCTTGACCGTAGACCGAGAGTGCCGTGAGGTCCCAGTCCTGCTGTGTTCAATCAGCGTTGAACCCAGGTCTCCGTCGGGGTCCAAAGATTGGCCCAGGTCGGAAGCGCTGAGCCACTGCTCAGACTTCGCTTTCGTCGCAGGGGTTATTAGTCTAATTAGTGATTATGAGTCGTGGCGACGGCCTCCAAGTACACAAGCGTCCCAGTCCGGACCTCGACGTTGAACGCGTTGCAGGCATACCGTGTAGGAGGAAAGAGCTACGACGAGATTATCCTCGACTTTATCGAAGCCAACCCACCCGCGAGCTTCTGGAAGGAAATCGAAAGAAGGGCGCGATCCCCTGAGCTTTCGTTAGAGGAAGTGCGACGGCGTCTGGGACTCTAACGTGCGTTACCCTGTTCGGCTCAAGAAGGAAGCCGCAAGGGAGCTCGAACACCTTCCTCAAGAGGCACGCCTGAGGCTAGTCTACGCGATGGTTTACGTCGGCCAGACTCCAACTCGTCCGTCACCGAGGCTCTCAATCAAGCAAATGAGGGGCCACCCCGGTTTCTGGCGTCTCGCGGTCGGCCCGTGGCGGGCGATCTATCGCTTCGACGGAGAGACCGTCCTCTTCTACATGTTCGGCCATCGGGGAACGATCTATCAGCAGTTCGAGTCCTCAAGTTGACGGCCGACCCAAGATGAGTCGAAGAGTGGTTCCCTCGGCGTCGTGCTCAGGGTTTCCAACCCCCCCAGAAAGCCTCTGCTAAGGTGGTCGCCTCGGTCAGAAAAGGGCGGACTAGAGAGCTGCCGTCGCGAAGAGGAGAAAGAGGACGGTGACCCCGCCGGCCAACGCAACCGACAGCATGTATCGTCGGTCAAGGGTGCTTTTCGGCGGAGTAGGCGATTCGAGCGATCGTCCGAGAAGATTTGCGGCTAGGATGACGACTAGGGCCGCGAGATAGATGAAGAACATTCCGTAGATTTGGAATGGGTAGTTGCAACCGCCCGTAGTACTCCCGAAGGAGACGGAGGCAATTTTCGTGGCGCAGGTAGTTAGTAAGTTCGATCCAATCACCAAGAGACCGACGCTAATGATCATCGCACACATTCCGAGAGTCCAAGTGAGGGCCCACGGATTGCGCGTAACGGCGGGCTCGGTCATCGAGTCGGGGAAACCATCCACGATATTGAACCCAATCCCAGCTCCCCCTGGTGGTAGGTCTAGTCTTAGTTGAACACGAGGTCTAGTCAGAATTGTACACTCTTTGTACTTTCAGCTCACGCTCGGTAGAACCGATTGGCCAACGCTGGAATGACTGACAAATGCCCACCAAGAGTGCGGACCCGCCCAAGTTTGTTTAGAACTCGGATGGGAAAAGTTGAACACATCTCGATCATCGGTACTCTACTTTCCGCAAGCGGCGCCGCCAGTTGAATCGGTCTTTTGGGGCTCAGATACCAGACAAGCGCGGCACACTCCTGTTGAGCTTGCACTACTTGAATTGGTGAGATTGTTGTGCCAGCGATTGAGCGATAGGGTCACCCTCGATATGTGGGGAGCCGGCACTAAAATTGCAATAGCCCCAAAGCCTCTTAGTCGTCAGAGCACAGGTCCCTGGATCGAGTTGAGGGAGGAGTTCGATCTCGTCCGATGCTTAGTCTGGCTGCAGAGGCTCACACACGGATGCGGTTGCCCATTTACGTCTACAACGGTGGTCACGCTGGAATCTGAAGCGTGTAATCGCTCCTCCGCCAAGTTAAGGGCAGTTTCTGTGACAGCCTCCGCGGCTGGAAGTCCACTCGAATGAAGACTGAGTTCCAGACTCGGCATAGGATTCTCGACAAGGCCGCCTCGCTCTGGAGGTGGGCAACCTTGCACCCGATTCTGGGTCAGCTGCTACCACTAGTCGTTGGCCTTGTACCGCTGCTCTGGTTTGGATTGTCTGGAACTGAGCTTTACGGACAAGACAGTCTGACCCTGACATCCCCCCTCCAGTACAATTTTCATACTCTGGTTCAGTACAACTACATCTTCTACGCTGGATTTCCTGTTCCTGACCAGATTCCGTACTTCTACGTCCGCTCCTTGTGGTCCGGATTTCAACTCGCGACTGGAGCACCCGGAGTCTCGGAACGGCTAGTCTTTCTCGTCGTCTCGGTGCTCAGCGTCTTCGGCGTTTTCGATCTCTGCGGGACTCTCAACGAGATTAACGGTCGTCGGAGGAATGACCATCCTTTGGCGAAAATCCTTGCGTCTCTATTGTTCTTGATGAATCCTTACACCTTAACTGTAACCTGGTGGCACGTAGGGAATTGGACCCTCTTCCTGGCATTCACTCCCATCCTAATTTCCACCTTACTTGTAAATCACTATGCCCCGAAGATAGGCTTAACTCGACTAAGCCTGACGGTGGCTACGGGAATCTTTCTCGGCC
>Ga0335078_10004630_pt1 | contig 20347 bp, 14 predicted proteins | sample Lox_Sample_32_FD_206711 | JGI IMG/M metagenome (GOLD analysis project Ga0335078, IMG submission 206711) | Soil microbial communities from Loxahatchee National Wildlife Refuge, Florida, United States - Lox_Sample_3.2 | ecosystem: Environmental > Terrestrial > Soil > Wetlands | place: USA... | reverse complement strand
AGCATCGCGTCGATCGCCGTGATGCCCGTGAAGAGCGGCTGCGACACCGGAGCGCGATCGACGATGGCCGGCGCGGGTTTTTCGACGGGCGAGAGCTCGGTCGTGCGCGGTCGCTCGCCGCCGTCGAGCGGCTCGCCGAGCGGATCGACGACGCGTCCGAGGAGCGCCTCTCCGACGGGAACGCGCGCGACCGCGCGTGTCCCGCGCACGAGCGACCCCGCTTGAATTCCGTCTTGCGGACCGAGCAAGATGCACCCGATCGAAGCGTCGTCGAGCAGCACCGCGATGCCGCGCGTGCCGTTCGTGAAGAGCACGAGCTCGTTCAAGCGCGTGTCGCGCAGACCCTCCACGGTCGCGACGTTGTCGGCGATGCGCTGGACGCGTCCGAGGTCTTCGTATCCGACGGAGAGATCGGTTCGCGCGACGCGCCGTTCCGCGCCGTCGAACCACGATCCGATCGCGTCACGCAGCGGCAGGCTCATCGCGAAGCTCCGCGCGGATTCGTTCGACGCCGTCGCGAAGATGCGCGCGCCACACGCCGGTCGCCGATCGAAGCTCGACGCCCGCGACGAACGACGCATCGACCGAGTACGCGACGCGCGCGGCGTGTCCGACGAGCGACGCGAGCCACGCCTCGAAGCGCGCGCGCGTCGTCGCGTCGAGCGCGCGCGCCGAGACGAGCTCGACGCCGTGATCGAGTTGCCGCGCGACGACCGCCTTGCGCGCGGCGTCGAGCGCGTCGATCGACGTCGTGACGCGCGAAAGAAACGGACCATCCTCGTGCGGGCCGGCTTCTTCGAGCACGCGCAGCGCGATCCTCGCGGCGAGATCGCCCGCGCGGTCTTCGAGCGACGCGAGCGCCGTCGCGCGCTGCCGCTCCACGTCCGCGCTCGCGCGCTCCACGATTCCACGCGCTTGCTTCGTCGCTTCCTCGCGAACGCGCGCCGCTGCTTCGCTCGCGGCGGCGAGCGCCTCGTCGCGCGCGCGCGCGGCTTCTTCCGCGATTCCATCCGACTTCGCGCGGTACGTCGCGATCGTTTCTTCCGCTTCGCGCTGCTTGCTCTCGGCGCTCTTCGTGGCTGCCGCGACGACCTCTTGTCGCTTCGCGAGCACCGCGCGCACCGGCTTGAACAGAAACCGTTGCAGCAGCCACGCGAGCACGGCGAAGTTGATCACCTGCAGCGCGACGTTCCAAAGCGACACGTGCATGGCTAGTGCGCGAACGGGTTGGCGAACAAGAGGACGAGCGCGATGACGAGGCAGTAAATTGCGATCGCCTCGACCATCGCGAGCCCGATGAAGAGCGTTCGCGAGATCGTTCCCGCCGACTCGGGTTGGCGCGCGATGGCTTCCATCGCCGAGCAGATCGCGCGACCCTCCGCGATCGCTGGACCGATCGCTCCGAGCGACACCGCGACGACCGCGCCCACGATGCTCCACGTATGAACGTCCATCACGAAACCTCCTCGACCGCGGCTCCCACGTAGACGGTGGCGAGCATCGCGAAAATGTAGGCCTGCACCAATCCGACGAAGAGGCCGAAGGCCATCACCGGGATCGGCACGAACAAACCAGCGAGCGAGACCACGATTGCAAGCACGAGGCCATGGCTCATCACGTTGCCGAGCAAGCGCATCATCAACGCGAACGTGCGCGTCGCTTCCGACAGGACGTGAATCGGCGCGAGCAGTGGGCTCGGACGGACGAAGTGTTTGAGGTAACCGACGAGCCCGTGCGCGCGAACGCCGTAGAAATAGACCGAGCAGAACACGATGAGCGCGAGCGCCATCGTCGTCTCGAGGCGCGCCGTGGGCGAATGAAGAAGCGGCACGATCTCGACGCTGTTCGCGGCGACCAGATAGAGAAACAAAGTGCCCACGAGCGGCGTGTAACGCGCGGGATCGCGGCCGATCACCTCGCGCGTTTGCGCGTCGATCGTCGAGACGAGCAACTCCACGGCCGTCTGCGCGCGGCTCGGCTTGAGAACGCTCATGCGCCGCGTGACGAGCGCCGCGCACGTCGCGAGCGCCGCGGTGATGGCGAAGCTCGTGAGCACCGAGCCCGCGACTGGGACGCCATCGACGAAGAAGAGGGGGCGCTCCGTCAGCGGCGACATGATCGGGATGGAGTGCAAGATGCGTGCGACGATCGCCGCGGGCGCATTGCGTTCGCGCGTGATCGCGCGCTGCAATCGCTGCAGGCAACGCGCATCGAATGCTCGACGCGGCGACAACGAACAGGCTCGAAGGGCGTCGTCGCCCCAACCGCGCGGCGGGCGGCCGCGTGATCACTCGTGAACGAAACCTTCACCCGCATGTTGCGTGTCCATCGTGATGCGCACGTGTCTCCCCCTGCTCGCCCTGCTGCTCGCGTGCGGCGGTGCGGTGATGCCGCTCGATGCGGACGATGCGGCTGCCGACGCGGGGACGGTCGTGACCGACGCGGGATCGTCGCCGACACCCGAAGCGGACGTCGCAACCGAGGCTGCGCCTCCGCAGCCTCCACCGAACACGTTGCTCGTCGAGCCGCTCGCGACCCCGTGGGATCTCGTGCTCGACGCGACGTACATGTACTGGGTCGGTGACGACGGCATCCTCGCTCGCTGTCCGAAGACCGGCTGCGGCGCTCGCGAGATCCTCTACGACTCGATGACGCCGTCGAGCGGCGCGCTCGCCATCGACGCGACGAATCTCTATTGGTCGAACTTCCTCGCCGGCACTGTGTCGTCGTGCGCGATCGCGAACTGCGCGGCGACCGTCACGACGCTCGCGACGGAGCAAACGAGCGTGAGCGGGCTCGCCGTCTCGCCAACGGACGTGTACTGGACGCGCATCGAGGGCTCGATCCACTCGTGCGCGATCGGCGGTTGCGACCTCGCGCCGACGCTCGTCGGCTGGGGGATGTTCGAGGCGCGAGGGATATCGGTCTCGAGCGCGGACGTGATTTGGGCCGTCGAGTACTCGGGCGCCGCGCACCTCGAAGCGTGTCCGCTCGCGGGCTGCACCGACACGAGCGACTACCTCGGCACGATCGATCTCACCGGCGCGCTGCAAGAGGCGCCCGACTTCACGGCGACGGACGCGACCAACGTATATTGGGCGGCGAGCCAATACGGATGCGGAATTTTCTCGTGTCCGCTTTCGGGTTGCGGCAGCAGCGGCCCGGTGCAGCTCGGCGTGCTTCCGCTGTACGACGGCAAGATCGTCCTCGACGACGCGAACGTGTACGCCGCTGCGTGGACGGAGGTCGTGCGATGCGCGAAGACGGGCTGCAGCGGCGGCCCGACGCTCATGGGCGTGGGCAGCGAAGTCCGCGCCGTCGCGGTGGACGACGCGTATCTCTATTGGACGGCGTCGACGGGCATCTACCGCACTGCGCTCTTCTGACCACGAAGCAACGCGCACCCACGCGGACAAAACACGACCGAACCGAAGTCATCGCGGTACGGTCTTGGTTGCGCGGGAGTGCACCGGACTTTCCTGACGCGCCGATCGCCGCGCTAAAACGCACTGTGGCGAACCTCCCGAACGCATTGCCCGTGCCGCTCCGCCGCACTGCGCAACCGACGTTCGCTGAGCTTTAGCATCGACGCAGATCGGGGCGGAGCTTGCAACGCGTCGCACGAATGCGATTCTGAGTTCATGCGCTCTTCATTGCTTCTCACTCTTTTCGTCGTCGCCGGATGCACAAGCGATACGTTTACCGATGCGGATGCGAGCGACGCCGCATCAGACGATTCTTCGAGCGACGCGCCACTCGACGTTTCGAAGGACGCACCGGTAGACGTTTTGTCGGACGGCATCGTGCCGTTCGAAGCAGGTGGCGGCGACGCGAGCGAATCGTGCGTCAACGGCAACGTCGTGTGTCCAGGAACTGCACCGTGCTGCACCGTGAAGAGCTCGCCCAACTACGGGAAATGCGAGCCGACGACTCAATGCCTCTGAGGTGACGCCGAAGCTCGCGTGTCATGAGTCGGCACCAGAAGGTGCGAAGTGAAGGAGCTCACGAAGCAAGTGGCGAGGACCGCGTCGAACGAGGACCACGCCCACGGCGATGGCAACGATGACGAGCGACGCTACGTCGAGTGTTGAAGGTCCGCGCCGCTCGAAGTCGTGCAGCGCTGCGTGTGGTGGGGACGTGACGCAAACGTTGGCGATAAATCCGCACGCGGTCGCGAGAGTGAGAACCGTCGCCGTGTAGACGACCGCCACGTAGCGGCCGTGAAGACGCGAGAGCACACCGAACGTCGCGAGGTTGCTCGCGGGACCTGCAACGAGGAACGCGAGCGCGGCGCCTGGAGCCAGACCTTTGTGAATGAGGATTGCGACGAGAGGAGTCGCTCCCGACGCACAAACATAGAATGGGAGTGAGAGCAGCACGAAGAGCGGAACTTGTTCGGCCGCCGACAAACCGGAAAAGAGATCCGCACGCGCCATCGGCTCGACGAGCGCAGCGACGACGAGCCCGACGATGAGCCAGGGTCCCGTGTGCTCCAGCACGTCGGTGACGCCTTCGTAGAATCTAGCGAGCTTTGATTCGCGGTCGTGATGCGAGACGCGATCGTGCCGGTGCTGCGGCGTGATGCGCGCGACGAGCACGCCCGCGCAGATCGCGGTGAGCAACGCAGCGACCACTCGTGCGCACGTGAGCGACCGCCCCAGGAGAGCCCACGAGATCATGAGCGCGGGCAGCGCGAGCTCGGGTGCACTCACGAGCAATGCGATCGCGGTTGCAACCGAAGCGCCTCGCCGTATCAGCGTTCGATAGAAGGGGACGACACCGCACGAGCACGTCGGCACGAGCGGAGCCAGCAACGCGCCCATCGCCGCTTGTTGCGCACCGCCGCGACCGCCAACACGCGCAAAGAGCGCGTCGGGAATCCAAGCGTGCACGAATCCCGCGCCGACGATCGCGACGAGCACGGCAGGCGCAGCGTCGAGCGCGAGCGCGAGAAACGTGGCGCCGGCTTCCAGCTCGTTCGTTTCGCGTCGAATGATCGGATGCGACGTGGTGACAAGGACGACGACCGCGAGCCCGACGATCGCGCCAACACCCGCGGCGAACGCGGGCGCGCCATGTTCGTGCGTGTGCTTGTGATCATCGTCATCGTGGTCGTGATGGCTGGCGTGCTCGTGCGACGTCGGCGAGTGGAGAATCACGTGAAGAACCGAGCCCGCAACGAACGCTTGCACGATCGCAAGCGCGTGCTCGGTGGAAACAGAGAGGAGCGCGGCGCCTCCGACGACGAATCCAATCACCGTCGCACAGGCAAGGAGCGACAGCGCGATGACCGCCGTTCGCGCGCCGCGCCGCGGCTCGACGACGGACCAAATCGCGAGCCCGTCCGGCAACCGATGAAAGACGATGGCGAGCGCGAGGATTCCGGACTGACCGTCGTCATGCGTGGTCAACGCGGCGCCATCTGCGAAAGCGTGAACGGCGAGGCCCACGGCGATGAGGGGAATGAAGCTCGCGTGAGAACGAAATCGTTTGGTGCGTTCGAGGAGGATCGGAATGCCGAAGCCGGCGATCATCGCGACGACGGCGATCCAACCCACGGTGAGCATCGCGTGCGGCACGACGTGCAAGAAGACCAGACCGCTGATAGCAACAAGCACGAGCCCATCGAGAAAGGCCGCAGTGCTCGCGATGCGTCGCGCGACGTATGCGAGCAGCGGTCCGAGCGCCAAAGCGACGATGCTTAGCGTGAGCGGCACACGCTCTCCTTCGATCCTCCGACGCTATTGGAAACCACGAAGTGTTTGACCGATGAGGTGTGGCGTGGGACCACTTCGTCGACTTCACGAAGTCGTGAAGTGGTGAAACGCAGATGAAAGACGACGAACACAAACACCCTTCGCGCGAGACGCGGTCGCGATTTACGGACGAAGCGTTCGATCGCGCGGCCTCGATCTTTCGCGCTGCGGGTGACGTAAGTCGGTTGAAGCTGCTCGAGCGCCTCTCCCAAGGTGAATGGTGCGTGTCGGAGCTCGCGAGCTTGGCAGGCGCGAACATGTCGACCGTCTCGCAACAGCTTCGCCTGCTCCGCAGCGAGCGCCTCATCGTGCGGCGCCGAGATGGCAGCCATCTCTACTACTCGCTCGCCGACGCGCACGTATCCTCTCTCATTCATGCAGCCCTCGAACATGCATGCGAACCCGCAACCAGAAAGCAGGATCCCGATGAGCCACAACACACACGAGCGACACGATCACGTACACGGTGAGCACTGCGGTCACGCACGCGTGCGTCACGGCGATCACGTCGACTACTTGCACGACGGCCATCTTCATCACTTGCACGACGGACACGTCGACGAGCATGAGATCGCGGATGGCTCGGACAATCCCATCGGATGCAAGCCGCACACGTGCGGAGGTCATCCGAGCGGACACACGCACGGCGCATCATGCGGCCACCCAGCGATTCCGCATGCAGGACACGTCGACTACGTCGTCGATGGACACCTTCATCATCCACATGACGGACACTGCGATCATCACGGATCGATATCTGTGCAGGCCTGACATCAGGTGCATCGGTCGCAAGTTCCGCGCGGCTGAATCTCATATTGGTGTTCGGCCAAGTACCGTAAGCAGGCGATGCGCGACGCGGTCGCCTTGAGACCGCGTTCGCGCAACGCCGCTTTCAGCGTGGCCGGCTCCAACCGAGTCGAGCGCGCCATCGCTCACCCAGTCACGATCCGCCTGCCGGCGCCGGATATTGGCGGTCGATGTAACAAAGCCCCTGCGAGTTCAGGTGTCCTTGTGTCGACTGCGTGTAGCGGATGTAATCATAGTAGTCGCGGATCGCGGGGCAGTTGTCCTGCGTGAAGTCCTGCCCGATCGTTCCCGTGCACGTGCCGTTTGGATCGATGGGAACACTTAGAGTGTCGAACGACATGGGCCCGTTGCTCGGCGGTGAATACGCGGTCTCACACCACTGCCACGGCATGACGACCTTGTTCTTGTCTTGAAACGGACTGAACTGCACGCCCTTGAAGTCGTCGAGGTGCGCCGTCGGGTTCGTCTGCCCGATGTATTGAGCCGCGATCTGATTCCAGTGCACGGGAGTGTCCTCCTCGAAGCTCTCCCAGAACGGATGGTCCATGTGCACCGTGACCTGCTCGATTTCGCTCTGCGAGCTCGATGATTGGACGCCGCGTACGTCGTGACCGGCGAGCTCGCTGGCCGAGTAGTTGACGCAGTTGACGTAGTTGGTCGGCGTCGGAAAGCCGAACTCGAACGTCATGGTCTGAGGGAGCTGACTGAAGTTGTAGAGGCTCGGGCAGCTCGCGTTGCCCGCGTCGTCGAGCCCGCCGTCCGCGGCGACGGACACCGCGCACGTCTGCGCGCCGTTGTCATAGTCGGTCTGCGGATCGGGAGAACAAATCCCGAAGCCCGTCTGGCCACCGGCCTGATTGCCAGCCCACGTCGCCGTGCCGTGGTAATAGACGCTGGCTCCGGTCTGGACCATGTAGTTGTAGGCATCCTGCTCACTGGCATCGAGGTTGACGTTGATCGCGCTGCCGTCGCTCGGAGCCTGCACCGTGCTGAAACCGAACGCGTAGTATTGCGTCGGATCGAACGGTGCGTTGCCGTTGTCGTTCTGATTGAGGATGGCAGCGATGGCCAATGCCTCCTCGCCGCCGCCGCCCTTGCCGTCGAGCGGGCCACCCTTGTGGAGATCGACGACGAACGGACCATTGACGTGCGCGACCTGCGGACCGTGCTGCGATTGGTCCGACGAGCTCGCGTTCGGGTTGCTCCAAAGGGTGATCTTGTCGATGACGACGATGTACCGATCGATCGTCCAGTTCCACCCGTCGATCATATACGTCGCGGTATTCAAATCATAAGGAGGATACGCATATCCGACGATGGCGTTGGCCTCACCCGACGTGGAGAAGACGAACGTGTTGGGACCGGTGTCGCACGGCGGCGCAAACGTCTTGAGCGTGTGCCCGTTGGTATCCGTGATCGGGTCCGCGTGCGGGACATAGCAGAGCGGGTTTCCCGTGTTGATGTCCGCCGTGCTCAGGTCTCCGCCGGCGTCGTTCGTGCCGCCATCCGTCGTCGGAGAGCTGTTTGAGCAGGCTCCCACGATGACGACGACGAGCGCGCCTCCCAATGTCTTTGCTCGACTCATGACAGGTCTCCTTGTGTGCGTTAAGTTCCCGGTGACAAATAGGTGAGCGCGTAGGCCGCGCTGCCTGCGGTGAAAATGCCTTTGAAGAGCGTTTGACCCTGCTGCGAGCCGACGACGCTTCCCGACAAATTGCTGGAGTCAGGGATGCAATCGATCGGGCCAGGATTGAGCAGGTAGATGGCGTTCTGGTTGCCCTGGCATTGACTGCTGTCGACTGAGGGCAGGCTCGAGAAGTCGATCGGCAGCTTGAACCAACCTCGCGGATCGATCGTCAGCAGCATGCTGACGCCGGGCGAAAGCGTCAGGCTGATGTTGGCGAGCTCCAGGATGCGCTGTTTGCAGATTGGATTGAGGCCAGGTTGCCCGGGCTGCTGGGAGGGTTGGCCGCGATTGTCGGCGTTGATCGTCACGCTCGCGGCCCACGAGAACACCGCGCCGTCGGATTCGCGCGTCGCCGTGCCGACGAGGTCGGCGGTGTTGGGGACGCCAAAGCCCGAGTTCGTCGGGTTGTTGACGTCGCCACTCGTCAGATAGAGCTCCCAACTGAGGCCGAGATCGGCGCTGCCCGATCCTGGGACGGGAAATGGCTGCTGCTCGGTGGACAGAAGGTCCACGTCGAGCCCGGTCGTCACCTCGGCGCAATAGACGCCTTGACTGATGCATGCGGGCGTATTGAACGTTCCGCCCGAGCTTGCCGGTGCTTCATCGACGTAGACCGCGCCGATGTACATGTGCGCGTACGTCAGTTGAATGGTGTAGCCGTTGACCGAAAATGGAGCGCTCGCTCCTGGCACTCCAGACGCGTACGCAGGAAACGTCACGAGGAGGTCTCCTGTCGTTCCGTTGCACGCGTACGTGGCGGTGGCTACGAGCACGACCGCGGTGCAAGCGACGAACCTCGACATCATGATCGGCCTCCGAGCGTGACGGCAAGCGTGAACATGAGCATTTGCGGCGCGCCCGCCGTAAACGTGCGCTCAGGCGTCAGCGTGGGTTGCGGCTGGGAGTGGAAGTCGGACGCATAGTTGTACTCGCCGAGCTTGTATTTGGAGTCGAATAGGTTCTGACCGGAAAACCGTAAGGTGAATACGCTCCAACCGAGGCTCACGGACGCGTCAGAGATGAAGATGATGTCACTGAGCTCACTGTATGGAAGCGGCCTTCGCCCGACGTAGCTAACCCCATAGCCAACGGTCGCCGAGATTGGCTTGTGCGCGATCTTCCACGGCAGATCGTGAAAGACTGCGGCGTCCGCCCGCAGAACCAAATCGGGTACGTATGGAACGAGGAGGTGCGTGTCGTCGAAGGTCGCCCTCACGAACGTTGCGTTCGCATTGATATCGAAGAAGGAGCCGCGCGCCCTCACCGATCCGGACCATCCGGTGCGCGTCGAGCCGCTCGCGAGCGTGCTGCGCCCTTCGCTTGGATCGAACAGAAGGTCCTGACCCGAGTGCGTGTTGAAGAAGTTCGACTTCGCCGAGATGCTCGTCGAGCCGAACCCATTGACGTACGAGACGCCGAAGTCCTCCGACTGGATGTTGACGAAGGGCGTCGCGAGTCCCTGCGCGACGTAGCTTGGATCGACGGACCGCACGCCTTCTCCGGCGCTCGCGCTGAACTCGAAGTGATTGAACGGTCCGAGCGTGAGCGTGCCGCGCGGCATGATCGCGCCGGCGCCCGTCGTCGAACGCTGGATCGGCTCGCGGTAGACGCCGTGCTCGAGCTCGCTAAGACAAGGTTGATCGACTTCGGGATATTGGTTCGACGGAGTATCGACACCCACGCTCGAAGGCACGGCGCAGTTGTTGAGCACGTCGAACAGGAACATGTCGGCGCGCACGCCGCCTTGCAGACGTATCCATTTCAGTGGGCGAAGGTTTCCGTCTGCGTAGACTCCGACGTCGCCGAGCGTCGAGCTGAGATCGGCGTCGGTCAAATAAGGGTCGCCGTTCGCCGCCATGTTGCGGTATTGCGTCGACGACGTGATGTCGATTCTCGCGAAGTATCCGGCCTCGAACTCCTGACGAAAGCCAAACGCGTCGCCATGCCAACGGGCGAAACCGCGCCCGCCGATCGTCACTTCGTCGAAGTGAAAATCGATTTGGTCTCCGCGTTGCGCGTGCGGTGATTGCGTCGGCTCCTGGACGTCGTTGAGGAAGCCCGTCCAGTTTTCGAGCAAGCGCATCGTGCGGTCGATGACGAAAAGCTGTTGCGATACGTCGACCGACTGAAAGCGGTTTTGGTAGGTCGCCGAAATCGACGCGCGCGTGGCCGTGTTTCCGACGAGCGTCGTGTCCTCCGCTCCGTAGAACCCGACGCGCCCCGCCTCGTAGTCGTCTTCGCGAACGACGCCCGCCGAATCGTACTCGGTGGCATACGCAGTCGCGTTGAGTCGAAGCACGCCCTTCTTACCGACGGGGAGCTCATATTGGCCGATGGCAGTCCCGCGCTTCGCTTGCCGATTCGTACCGAAGCCATCCGTCGTGTAGTACTCGGCTCCGGCGAACGTTCCCGCCGATGCATCGTTGGGCCCCCACAAGAGCAAGAAGCGCTGAGTGTTGAAGCTTCCGTACGAGTATTGCGCCGTAACGCCGCGCGTATCGAGACCCAGTTGATAGTCAGCGCTTCCCGCGACGGCGAAGTCACCCTGCTGCGGTGCGTAAGGTCCCTCGAGGACACGTATGGAGTGTATGAGCTCCGGGATGATGAAGTGCGTGTCCGCGTAACCGTTGCCGTGATAGTTGCCGGCGTCGTTGATGGGCACGCCATCGACGCTGAACTCGAGATCTTGACCCTCGTGCGCATCGAACCCGCGGAGGAAGACCTGTTCGGCGTGCCCCGAGCCGCCTTCGTTCGTCAGGAGAAACCCTGGAGCGAGGGTCAACGCGTAAGAAGCATTCGTGCGCGGGACCGCCGAGAGCTTCTCGACGTTCACGTCGAAGTACGCGGGCCCTGACGCACGAGACGGAAGGGGACCGGTCACTCGCACGTCCTCGGTGTCGTCGCCATCGTTCGCTGTCTTCGCGCCACGCGCTCGTGAGGTCGGAGGCGCTTGCACGTTCGCGACGGGCGGCGGGTTGATCGAGTTCGTCGAGACGGGCGCCGTCGCGGTGAGCGTTTCGGGTTTTGGCTCGGGCTTTGGCGGGATGAAATGAAATGGAATCCGAATGCGACTTGGCACCGGCTTGCCGTCGCGCGTTGCCGGCGCGAACACCCACTTCCTTGCCGCGACGCTGGCCGCTTCGTCCAAGTCCGCACCGCCGGACTCGGCGACCTCGACGTCGGTCACGTGACCTGCGGCGTCGATCGTCACGATCAACGTGACCGTCGCGTGCTTGCGCTCCGCAACGGCGGACTCGGGGTAGACCGCGTCGACGTGCTCGATCGCGGTCGGTGGTTTGAGCTCGTGATGCTGCTGCGCGCGTGCGCCGCGCGCAACGGTCATCACCGCGACCATCAACGCGCCGAAGCGCCATCCTCGTCGCCGTGAGGGCGTGAGATCTCCACGCGAGCACTTCACCAGTTGGTGAAGTGTGCGAATCGTGAAGCAATTGCATCCCAGTTGCATCTGCAATCGCGTTACCACAGCGCTCGAGGTCGACCAACAGCATTCGTCGCGCCGCGACGACTTCACGAATTGCGCAACTCACGTTTGCGCCGGCGTGCACCGTGCATCTCGGCGGCATCCCGAGTCGGCCCGCTGCTGCACGATGATCACGCGGCGCTTCTTCTCGGAATGTGTGCGCGCGACGCAGTGAACGAGAACTTCACCGTTCTCGATGTCGAAGGAGCGCACCCACGCGGCGCCACGCGGCGAACGCGCCGAGCACGAGACCCGCGAGGCCGGCGCCCGCGCTGAGGACGATGCCGGTCCCGAAGCGCGCGTCGAGCCACCGACCCGTGAGGAAGCCCGCGACGGCGGGAACGGCGACGAGCCACCCGAGCCCGGTGATCGCCGCCGCGAGCATGATCGTTCGCGTCGTTTCCGATTTCCAACGTGCGCGGCGCGCGCCGAAGCGTTCGATGCTCTTTCGCATCGCTTCGCCGTCCGTTCGCGACGCGCGCGTCACGGCCGCGCCTCCAGAATTCCACGCTCGACGCCGAGTCGCTCGACCATGCGCCGCACGAGCTCGCCCTGGAGACGTGCGATGCCCCTTCGCCCGCGTGACTCGTGCTCGATGGCTCGGCGAAAGCGAGAGAGCACGTCGCGCTCGAGCGCGTCGAGATCGTCTCCGGGCACGGCCTCGCGCGTGAAGACCTCGACGCGATGGTCGCCGCGCACCGCGAGCATGCCCCCGCGAACCGCGACGAAATGCTCGCGACGCTCGACGTCGCGATAGACGAGCACGGAGACCGCGAGCGCGGTGAGGAAGTCCGCGTGACGATCGAGAATGCCGAAGGCGCCCGTCGCGTCCTCCGCGCGCACGTGGATCACGTCGCGGTCGAGGACGACAGCCTGCGGGGTCAAGACGAGGAGTCTCATGCGCGGCGCTTTCTCGCGACGTCGTCGAGCGTGCCGGTCATGTAGAAGGCGCTCTCCGGCCAGTCGTCGCACTCGCCCGCGAGGATCGCGTCGCACCCGCGGAGCGTCTCGGCGATCGCCACCGTCTTGCCCGCGAGCCCCGTGAAAGCTTCGGTCGCGAGGAATGGCTGCGTGAGGAAGCGTTGAAGGCGACGCGCGCGCGCGACCGTCTTGCGATCCTCCACCGAGAGCTCTTCGAGCCCGAGCATCGCGATGATGTCTTGGAGCTCGTGATACTGGGCGAGCGTCTTGCGCGCGCGATCGGCCGTCCGCACGTGCGCTTCGCCCACGACGGACGCATCGAGCAAGTTCGACGCCGACGCGAGCGGATCGACGGCGGGGTAGAGCCCTTGCGCGGCGAACGTGCGCGACAGCACGATCGACGCGTCGAGGTGCGTGAAGAGCTGCGCGACCGCGGGATCCGTCATGTCGTCGGCGGGGACGTACACCGCTTGGATCGACGTGACCGCCGCGTCCATGACCGACGCGATGCGCTCTTCGAAATCGGCGATCTCGCTCGCGAGCGTCGGTTGATACCCGACGCGGGACGGCATGCGCCCGAGCATCCCGGACACCTCTTCGCCCGCCTGCACGAATCGAAAGACGTTGTCCGCGAGGAGCAGCACGTCGGTGTGCTTTTCGTCGCGGAAGTACTCCGCCTGCGCGAGCGCGGTCATGCCGACGCGCCAGCGCGCGCCCGGCGGCTCGCCCATCTGACCGAACACGAGCACGGTTTTGTCGAGGACGCCGGACGTCTTCATCTCGACCCACAGCTCGTTTCCTTCGCGCGAGCGCTCGCCGATCCCGGCGAAGACCGCGACGCCGTGATGGCGCTGCACGGTCGCGCGAATGAGCTCGGTGAGGAGCACCGTCTTGCCGACGCCGGCGCCGCCGAACAATCCCGCCTTGCCACCGCGCGCGACGGGCGTGAGCAGATCGATGATCTTGATGCCCGTCGAGAACATTTCGCGCTCGCGCGGTTGCGCGCGGAGCGGCGGCGCGGGGCGGTGAATCGGGCGACGCGGCGTTTCTTCCGGAAGCGCGCCGAGGCGATCGATGGGCTCGCCGAAGACGTCGAGCAAACGCCCGAGCGCGTGCTCGCCGACCGGCACGGTGATCGGCGCGCCGGTCGCGGTGACGCGCGCGTCGCGACGAAGTCCGCCGGTGAACGAGAGGGCGACGGCGCGCACGTGGCGAGGATCGAGGTGCTGTTGGACTTCGAGGATCACGGCGCGCCCGTCGTCCGTCTCGACGCGCAGCGCTTCGTTCGTTTTGGGGAGCGCGCCGTCCGCGAACTCGACGTCGACCACCGAACCGCGCACGCGATGGATCGTTCCGTTCATGTCGCCGCTCCCGCGCCGGCGACGATCTCGAGGATCTCGTTCGTCGTCGTCTCTTGGCGCAGCGCGCGCTCGAGCGCGCGGAGCTCGCGCAGTTTGTCGTCGATGTGCTTGTGCGACGCGTCCATCGCGACGAAGCGTGCGGCTTGTTCGCTCGCGAACGCTTCGCCCACCGCCCAGCTCGCTTGCGCGAAGACGAACTCCTCGGCGGCGCGCGCGACGAGATCGCGCGCGGCGAGCGTGTGGAGCGGGCGCGCGTCCGGTGAAGCGTCGACGGACGCGACGTCCGGCGGAAACACGCGGAGCGCGCGCGGCTTCCAGCCCATCGGCGGGATGTGCTCGGCGAAGACGACGCGGATCTCGTCGACGCGGCGTTCGGCGATCGCCGGAAACCACGACTCGACGAGGCGCTGCGCGGCGTCTTGCGCTCCTGCGACGGTCGTCGGCATCGCGCCGCCGTCGCTCGCGTCGATTCCGCGTTCATCGCAGAGACGCCGTCCGCGCGCGCCGACCGCGACGAGACGCGCGTCGCGCGCCGTCTCGCGCGCGAAATCGAGCAGGCGCTCGTTGAGCGCGCCGACGAACCCGTGCTCGGAGAACAACACGACGACCCAGCGCGCGCGCGGCTCGGCGCGAGCTTCGCTTCGATCGAGGAGCGCGAGCGCCTGAGCGAGCGTCGCGCGCGTCGCGTCCGCGTAACGCTCGAGACCCGCGAAGCGCTCTTGCGCCTGCCGCCGCCGCGCGCTCGCGAGCGCGCGCAGCGCGTGAACGACGCCGCCGAGCTGGGTCACCGTGCGGATTTGCTGCGCGAGCTCACCTTGCTGCATCGTGCGCCTCCACGAGACCTCGAACGGCTTCGACGATCGCGTCGCGATCGGCCGTGGAGGGTTTGGCGCCCGCGTCGAGCGACGCGAGCAAGTCGGCGTGCTTTTCGGCGAGCGCCTCGCGTAGCGTGCCGCGCACGCGCGCGACTGCCTCGACGGGCGCGGCGTCGAGCACGCCGGCTGCGAGCGCGACGAGCAGCGCGACCTGCTCGCCTTGCGCGAGCGGCGCGAGCGCGGGTTGCATGAGCGCCGCGCGAACGCGCCTTCCGCGATCGAGCGCGCGCCGCGTCGCGTCGTCGCCGCCGCCTTCGATGCGCGTGAAGAGCTCGAGCTCGAGGAACTGCGCGTACTCGAGTCGCAGCGACTCCGCCGCAACGCGCATCGCAGCGGACTGCGTGCGTCCACCCACGCGCGAGACGCTCTTGCCGACGTCGATCGCCGGTCGCACGCCTTCGTTGAACAGGCGCGGATCGAGGAAGATCTGACCGTCGGTGATCGAGATGAGGTTCGTCGGCACGTACGCGCTGAGGTTGCTCGCTTGCGTCTCGGCGATCGGGAGCACCGTGAGCGATCCGCCGCCGCGCTCGTCGGTCCAGCGCGCCGCGCGCTCGAGCAATCGCGCGTGCAGGTAGAAGATGTCTCCCGGAAACGCTTCGCGTCCGGGTGGCTCTCGCAAAAGGAGCGACACTTGCCGATGAACGCGCGCGTGCGTCGTGAGATCGTCGAGCACGAGGAGCGCGTGCCCTCCGCGCTCGGCGAAATATTCGGCCATCGCGCACGCGGCGTACGGCGCGAGCCACTGCAAACCGGGCGCCGAATCGCTCGACGCGACCACGCCGATCGAACGCTCTTTGCATCCGAGCGTGTGGATCGCGTCGAGCGTCGCCGCGACCGACGACGAGCGACGTCCGATCGCCGCGTACACGCAGACGACGTCGGTCGAGCGTTGTCGAAGGATCGCGTCGACGCCGATCGACGTCTTGCCCGTCGCGTGATCGCCGATGATGAGCTCGCGCTGTCCGCGTCCGAGCGGGAGCATCGCGTCGATCGCCGTGATGCCCGTGAAGAGCGGCTGCGACACCGGAGCGCGATCGACGATGGCCGGCGCGGGTTTTTCGACGGGCGAGAGCTCGGTCGTGCGCGGTCGCTCGCCGCCGTCGAGCGGCTCGCCGAGCGGATCGACGACGCGTCCGAGGAGCGCCTCTCCGACGGGAACGCGCGCGACCGCGCGTGTCCCGCGCACGAGCGACCCCGCTTGAATTCCGTCTTGCGGACCGAGCAAGATGCACCCGATCGAAGCGTCGTCGAGCAGCACCGCGATGCCGCGCGTGCCGTTCGTGAAGAGCACGAGCTCGTTCAAGCGCGTGTCGCGCAGACCCTCCACGGTCGCGACGTTGTCGGCGATGCGCTGGACGCGTCCGAGGTCTTCGTATCCGACGGAGAGATCGGTTCGCGCGACGCGCCGTTCCGCGCCGTCGAACCACGATCCGATCGCGTCACGCAGCGGCAGGCTCATCGCGAAGCTCCGCGCGGATTCGTTCGACGCCGTCGCGAAGATGCGCGCGCCACACGCCGGTCGCCGATCGAAGCTCGACGCCCGCGACGAACGACGCATCGACCGAGTACGCGACGCGCGCGGCGTGTCCGACGAGCGACGCGAGCCACGCCTCGAAGCGCGCGCGCGTCGTCGCGTCGAGCGCGCGCGCCGAGACGAGCTCGACGCCGTGATCGAGTTGCCGCGCGACGACCGCCTTGCGCGCGGCGTCGAGCGCGTCGATCGACGTCGTGACGCGCGAAAGAAACGGACCATCCTCGTGCGGGCCGGCTTCTTCGAGCACGCGCAGCGCGATCCTCGCGGCGAGATCGCCCGCGCGGTCTTCGAGCGACGCGAGCGCCGTCGCGCGCTGCCGCTCCACGTCCGCGCTCGCGCGCTCCACGATTCCACGCGCTTGCTTCGTCGCTTCCTCGCGAACGCGCGCCGCTGCTTCGCTCGCGGCGGCGAGCGCCTCGTCGCGCGCGCGCGCGGCTTCTTCCGCGATTCCATCCGACTTCGCGCGGTACGTCGCGATCGTTTCTTCCGCTTCGCGCTGCTTGCTCTCGGCGCTCTTCGTGGCTGCCGCGACGACCTCTTGTCGCTTCGCGAGCACCGCGCGCACCGGCTTGAACAGAAACCGTTGCAGCAGCCACGCGAGCACGGCGAAGTTGATCACCTGCAGCGCGACGTTCCAAAGCGACACGTGCATGGCTAGTGCGCGAACGGGTTGGCGAACAAGAGGACGAGCGCGATGACGAGGCAGTAAATTGCGATCGCCTCGACCATCGCGAGCCCGATGAAGAGCGTTCGCGAGATCGTTCCCGCCGACTCGGGTTGGCGCGCGATGGCTTCCATCGCCGAGCAGATCGCGCGACCCTCCGCGATCGCTGGACCGATCGCTCCGAGCGACACCGCGACGACCGCGCCCACGATGCTCCACGTATGAACGTCCATCACGAAACCTCCTCGACCGCGGCTCCCACGTAGACGGTGGCGAGCATCGCGAAAATGTAGGCCTGCACCAATCCGACGAAGAGGCCGAAGGCCATCACCGGGATCGGCACGAACAAACCAGCGAGCGAGACCACGATTGCAAGCACGAGGCCATGGCTCATCACGTTGCCGAGCAAGCGCATCATCAACGCGAACGTGCGCGTCGCTTCCGACAGGACGTGAATCGGCGCGAGCAGTGGGCTCGGACGGACGAAGTGTTTGAGGTAACCGACGAGCCCGTGCGCGCGAACGCCGTAGAAATAGACCGAGCAGAACACGATGAGCGCGAGCGCCATCGTCGTCTCGAGGCGCGCCGTGGGCGAATGAAGAAGCGGCACGATCTCGACGCTGTTCGCGGCGACCAGATAGAGAAACAAAGTGCCCACGAGCGGCGTGTAACGCGCGGGATCGCGGCCGATCACCTCGCGCGTTTGCGCGTCGATCGTCGAGACGAGCAACTCCACGGCCGTCTGCGCGCGGCTCGGCTTGAGAACGCTCATGCGCCGCGTGACGAGCGCCGCGCACGTCGCGAGCGCCGCGGTGATGGCGAAGCTCGTGAGCACCGAGCCCGCGACTGGGACGCCATCGACGAAGAAGAGGGGGCGCTCCGTCAGCGGCGACATGATCGGGATGGAGTGCAAGATGCGTGCGACGATCGCCGCGGGCGCATTGCGTTCGCGCGTGATCGCGCGCTGCAATCGCTGCAGGCAACGCGCATCGAATGCTCGACGCGGCGACAACGAACAGGCTCGAAGGGCGTCGTCGCCCCAACCGCGCGGCGGGCGGCCGCGTGATCACTCGTGAACGAAACCTTCACCCGCATGTTGCGTGTCCATCGTGATGCGCACGTGTCTCCCCCTGCTCGCCCTGCTGCTCGCGTGCGGCGGTGCGGTGATGCCGCTCGATGCGGACGATGCGGCTGCCGACGCGGGGACGGTCGTGACCGACGCGGGATCGTCGCCGACACCCGAAGCGGACGTCGCAACCGAGGCTGCGCCTCCGCAGCCTCCACCGAACACGTTGCTCGTCGAGCCGCTCGCGACCCCGTGGGATCTCGTGCTCGACGCGACGTACATGTACTGGGTCGGTGACGACGGCATCCTCGCTCGCTGTCCGAAGACCGGCTGCGGCGCTCGCGAGATCCTCTACGACTCGATGACGCCGTCGAGCGGCGCGCTCGCCATCGACGCGACGAATCTCTATTGGTCGAACTTCCTCGCCGGCACTGTGTCGTCGTGCGCGATCGCGAACTGCGCGGCGACCGTCACGACGCTCGCGACGGAGCAAACGAGCGTGAGCGGGCTCGCCGTCTCGCCAACGGACGTGTACTGGACGCGCATCGAGGGCTCGATCCACTCGTGCGCGATCGGCGGTTGCGACCTCGCGCCGACGCTCGTCGGCTGGGGGATGTTCGAGGCGCGAGGGATATCGGTCTCGAGCGCGGACGTGATTTGGGCCGTCGAGTACTCGGGCGCCGCGCACCTCGAAGCGTGTCCGCTCGCGGGCTGCACCGACACGAGCGACTACCTCGGCACGATCGATCTCACCGGCGCGCTGCAAGAGGCGCCCGACTTCACGGCGACGGACGCGACCAACGTATATTGGGCGGCGAGCCAATACGGATGCGGAATTTTCTCGTGTCCGCTTTCGGGTTGCGGCAGCAGCGGCCCGGTGCAGCTCGGCGTGCTTCCGCTGTACGACGGCAAGATCGTCCTCGACGACGCGAACGTGTACGCCGCTGCGTGGACGGAGGTCGTGCGATGCGCGAAGACGGGCTGCAGCGGCGGCCCGACGCTCATGGGCGTGGGCAGCGAAGTCCGCGCCGTCGCGGTGGACGACGCGTATCTCTATTGGACGGCGTCGACGGGCATCTACCGCACTGCGCTCTTCTGACCACGAAGCAACGCGCACCCACGCGGACAAAACACGACCGAACCGAAGTCATCGCGGTACGGTCTTGGTTGCGCGGGAGTGCACCGGACTTTCCTGACGCGCCGATCGCCGCGCTAAAACGCACTGTGGCGAACCTCCCGAACGCATTGCCCGTGCCGCTCCGCCGCACTGCGCAACCGACGTTCGCTGAGCTTTAGCATCGACGCAGATCGGGGCGGAGCTTGCAACGCGTCGCACGAATGCGATTCTGAGTTCATGCGCTCTTCATTGCTTCTCACTCTTTTCGTCGTCGCCGGATGCACAAGCGATACGTTTACCGATGCGGATGCGAGCGACGCCGCATCAGACGATTCTTCGAGCGACGCGCCACTCGACGTTTCGAAGGACGCACCGGTAGACGTTTTGTCGGACGGCATCGTGCCGTTCGAAGCAGGTGGCGGCGACGCGAGCGAATCGTGCGTCAACGGCAACGTCGTGTGTCCAGGAACTGCACCGTGCTGCACCGTGAAGAGCTCGCCCAACTACGGGAAATGCGAGCCGACGACTCAATGCCTCTGAGGTGACGCCGAAGCTCGCGTGTCATGAGTCGGCACCAGAAGGTGCGAAGTGAAGGAGCTCACGAAGCAAGTGGCGAGGACCGCGTCGAACGAGGACCACGCCCACGGCGATGGCAACGATGACGAGCGACGCTACGTCGAGTGTTGAAGGTCCGCGCCGCTCGAAGTCGTGCAGCGCTGCGTGTGGTGGGGACGTGACGCAAACGTTGGCGATAAATCCGCACGCGGTCGCGAGAGTGAGAACCGTCGCCGTGTAGACGACCGCCACGTAGCGGCCGTGAAGACGCGAGAGCACACCGAACGTCGCGAGGTTGCTCGCGGGACCTGCAACGAGGAACGCGAGCGCGGCGCCTGGAGCCAGACCTTTGTGAATGAGGATTGCGACGAGAGGAGTCGCTCCCGACGCACAAACATAGAATGGGAGTGAGAGCAGCACGAAGAGCGGAACTTGTTCGGCCGCCGACAAACCGGAAAACAGATCCGCACGCGCCATCGGCTCGACGAGCGCAGCGACGACGAGCCCGACGATGAGCCAG
>Ga0335078_10004629_pt1 | contig 20348 bp, 22 predicted proteins | sample Lox_Sample_32_FD_206711 | JGI IMG/M metagenome (GOLD analysis project Ga0335078, IMG submission 206711) | Soil microbial communities from Loxahatchee National Wildlife Refuge, Florida, United States - Lox_Sample_3.2 | ecosystem: Environmental > Terrestrial > Soil > Wetlands | place: USA... | reverse complement strand
CAGCGGACGTACCGGACAGCGGAGTGAACAAGCTCGCGCCGGCGATCCCCTTCAGGTCAAATCCCGCCTGCTGCTGCGAGTTCACGGCGCTGATGATATTGGCAGCCAGGGTATCCAAGCTGCCTTGCGCCGGCGTCACGCCCTGATTCAGCGCTTGCAGGTAACCACCCAGCGTGCCTCCCGTAAGACCCGAGGTCACGTCCTGCCCTTGGGAAAAGACGTCCTGGTTGCCTGATGCTGTGGGGGCGGTCGAAAGCGCGTAGCTCTCCTGGCCCGCGACCAGCAAGGCGCCGCTGCTGGTGGTCAGGGATACGGAACCGTCGGAATCCTTGATGTTGTTCACTCCGACGAGCCCGGAAAGCTGCTCGATCAACTGATCCCGCTGATCGACGAGTTGGCTCGGATTCGTGCCCGATCCCTGGGCGGCCTCTATCTGTCCGTTGATCTGGGCGATCTGCGCGGTAAGCTGATTGATCTCGGTTACTGCCTGGGGAATGCTTTGATTCAGCCCGCTCTGCACCTGGCTGAGCCCGGCAGATGCTTGATTAAAAGTGCTGGCCAGGGTCTGAGCGGCGCTGAGCACCGACTGCCTCAAAGACAAGTCGGTGGGATTGGTCGACAGGTTCTGCAGGCTGTTGAAGAACTGGCTCAAGGGGGCTTGCAGTCCTGCTCCCTGCGCCTCGTTAAACAGACTTTCCACCTGCGTGAGCGATTGCAGATTGGAATTGATCTGCCCCTGCTGTTGCAGAGCCTGTTGCACGCCCAGTTCGACGACCTGATCACGAATCCCATTCACTTGCGCGAGCGCCACGCCCTGGCCGTACTCGACTCCGGCCTGGTCCATGGACGGGGCCTCTTCAAACTCCGGGACCTCGCGCGAATATCCCGGCGTGTTGGCGTTGGCGATGTTGTTGCTCGTCACTTGAAGCGCACCCTGATCTGCCAGCAGGGCCTGTGAAGCCAGCGACAAGATCCCGTTCAGGTTGCCCATATCAAAAGCCCCTCTCTGCGGCTCGGAAGGAGAACCCCTTCGATTTCGGGTCCTGGTAGACGCCCATGGAGTTCGTGACCAGATTATAGAGGATGTCCAAATGGCGGCGGGAGCGTCGGATAAGGTCCGCTTGAACGTCGCTTAACATCAGGACCCGGCGCCGGACAGCCTCGTGCTCTTCCAGAAGCAATCGAAGGCGCTCCCGCGAGTCCGAGTCCAGGTCCGCAGCCATCTCCTCAAGACCGAGCACCTGACTTGCGCCCGGACCGTGCCGGAGCGTTCCTTGCGCCATGAGCCACTGATCCAAGCGATGTATCTCCTCGAGATGCATCTCCTGCTGGGCGTTGTGCCGGTTGATGGCGTCAAGGTCCAGATGCACCAGCGCCTTCCTGCTTTCCAACAACTCCGCCTCTAGCGCGAAGAGGGCTTGGGTGCGCGAGGCGATCAATTCGGTGACGGACTTGGGCTGGGCTTTCATGGTTCAGGCGTTCACATCGAGCTTGTGGGGTTCTTCGTCATCCTGCTCGTCCAATAGGGGCTCCTCTTCAACCTCGTCTGCGGTTTCTGGGCGGGCCCGTAGTCGCTCTCGCCGCCGCTTCTCCGGAATCCGGTCGTGATCCTCCAGGGGCTCGCCTGTGAGTGGAATCCGTACGGTCGTGACGTTCGGTAGATCTTCGGCCATACGTCTGGCTGGGTCCTGGAGAGTCGAACCTGAACTCGCCGGTGGTCCCGGGCGGCCGATTCCGATGCACGCTATGCCGGATCAGAGGCTTAATCGTTCGAAGAGCTTTTTCGAAGCAATTGGCGTTGAAGTGCGTCGGCAATCGCGGAATCCGAAATCTGGTACTGACCCTTCTGAATCGCCTCTCTGAACGCTGCCACGCGCTCATTTCGGATTTCCGGCAGCTGTTGAAGTTCGACGGCCAAACTGCGCGCGATACTTCGTGAGGAGAAGCTAGCGTCCTCTGATCGCTCCCTGCCGAGCCTTGGCGTGGATTCGGCTCCCTTGCGACTTGTGGCCGTAACTAGCACGAGCGGCTGGGCGTCGGGCGAATTGGTGCCATCGATCTTCATACGCCACCTGCCTTAGCCTTTAAGATCGGCAGGCTCGTCGAAATCTTTAACTTTAGAGTAACCTCCTAATATTATTGAACTTATGGAGTCTGTCCGACCCCCTTTGACGCTGAATTCTGCCCGGAATCTTGAAGATTCCTGCGCAGTGCCGGTTCCAGACTGTGAAATATCATGCGTGCGATGCCAAGCCCGCCGGCACCTACGATTCCCATGGCCACTGCGTTCATCGCGAACCCCTTTAGCCCGTCCAACCCCGAGCCGAGCGTGCCACCGGACCGATCGTCGATATCCTTCTCAGCCTCCTCCCACCACGAGGAGATCAGGTGTGCCTCGAACTCCTGCGCGGCTTTGAGCAGTTTGTGTCCCTTGGGCGTGTTGCTGAGGGGGTCTGCGCCGGGCTGTAGTGTTGACACAGCGCTCTGCAACGGGGACGTCGTACGGGGCAGCGAAATGCTCATTTAGATGACCTCCACCTCCGCCTGTAGCGAGCCGGCGGTCCTCAATGCCTCCAGGATGGCGCCAATGTCTCGAGGAGTAGCTCCGATGGCGAGCAGTCCGTTCACGAGCTCGTCGACGGTGGCACCTTCGCGCAACTCCACACGTCGGGCTGCTGACTCGTTCGCCTGCACGGTCGTTTGCGGGACCGTAGTCGTTTGGCCGTTTGAGCCTGGCGCCGGCTGCGAGACTTGGAAAACGGTGGTGATCTGCACCACCAGATTGCCGTGCATGATCGACGCTGCGCCCAGCGTGACCTCTTTACCCATGACGACGGTGCCGGTGCGCTCATTTACGACAACCCGGGCGGGCTCCTGCACCTTCACGGTCATGTTCTGAATCGTGGAGATCAGCTTGGGCACGCTCTCGCCTGAGGCGGCGGCGTCGACGTCCACCCGACGGCTGTCGACCACCGTTGCAATTGACTTTCCGAGCCCCTGGTTGATTGCCGTCGCCGTGTTCTCCGCTGTCGTGAAATCGGGCTCCCGGAGCAGGAGAGAGACGGTCCGCATCCGGTTCAAATCAACGGCGGTGTCCTGTTCCACAACGCCACCGCCAGGAATCGTCGCGGTGGTCGGGTGATTTTGCAGCACGGAATTTGAGTGAGCGCCGGCGGAGAAACCACCCAGAATCACGGGTCCCTGCGCCAGGGCATAAACGCGGCCATCGGGCCCGTTGAGCGGAGTCATGACGAGAACACCGCCCTCAAGACTCTTGGCATCGCCGGTTGAAGCCACGTTAATATCGATCCTCTGACCCGGACGCGCGAACGGAGGCAGGTTGGCGGTGACGAAGACTGCGGCCACATTTCGCGTTTGAATCAGGTTCCCCGATACTTGCACGCCCATCTTACGCAGGGCATTGGCCACGCTCTGGTTGGAGAAGAGCGTCTGCTGGCTGTCTCCCGTCCGGTTCAGCCCGACTACAAGTCCGTAGCCCACCAGAGGGTTTTCTCGTATTCCTTGCACGGTGGTGACGTCGCCGATGCGCGTAGTGCGGCCTTCGCTGTTCGTGCTCCTGGCCGGCGTGCCCGCGGCGAGCACAACAGAAAGCCCGACGAGGAGGCGGAGATTCTCTGTCATCAGAAACCCACCAGTTTGAGAAGAAGACGCGTGACTCGATTGGGCGGCGACGTTTCGTCACTGATCACGCCCTTGCCTTCGACCTCCACCTGGAGATTCGCGACTTGCGTCGAGATCACCGAGTTGTCTGGAGCGAGGTCGCTTGGGCGAACAATGCCGCGCACAATCACGTGCTGTCTCTGATTATCCACGTAAACATCGCGCGCCGCCTGAACCACCAGATAGCTGTTCGGCAGCACCTTGACAACCGTACCGGTCAGATTGGTGCTCAACTCGTGACTTGATGCGGTCGTAGCACTACCGTTGAGCGCGTTTTGCGATTGCGGGGTGAAGAGGTTGTTGAGCTTTGCCGTCGGAGCGAAACTGCCATACAGAGCGCTGAGGCTGGAACTGGCCGAGAAGGACCGCGATGCTTTGGAGGTTCCCGATGCAGCCGCGCTCGTGGATTCGAGAATATCAATCGTAATCAGATCGCCGACGTGCGCTGCCTTATCGTCTCTGGCCATGTTAGCGAGGTTTTCCCCCGCGCTCCAGAGGCTGCCTGTCGTCGTAGTCGGCGCCGAGACGATCTGGCTCGCCTGGCGAACATATTCCTCGAGTGCCTGGTCGTAGGGAGGCTGGGACTTGCTTCGATCCTGCTTCTTCTTGGCTACAGCCACAGTGCATGGCAGGAACGAAAGCGCCAGACCGGCAGCCATCAGCAAAGCAACGTTCCTGGTATTCGCTGAATGCCACATGGGCTTCTTCTCCTTCACAAAGCGGCGGTCAGGAGCGCGGGACCCGCAACATAGGCGCTGAAAACTTTGCGCGTCAAGGGGTCTCGCGCGCGAAGTTGCTGACCGAGAACTCCCGACTGGAGCGGTACCACGACCATCGTGATGCGACAATCAGGACCCTGAATTACCAAGCGCGCGGCAATGCCGGCCTTGACCAGCGTAGCGTTGCCCGCCTGGGCTGCTGCGTGTTTCGGATCCGAAGAGCTGGCCGCCGTCCTGAACGCTGAGCCGCCGGCCCTGGGGACCCTCGCGGCAGCATCGTCTAACTTGCCCGGGACCGTCACGTAGAAGGGCAGGTTCCGGGGTTCCTTCGAGGTCCACAGGCGGAACCGCGTGACGCGCTGAAGCGGGTCGAACTCCACATTTGAAACTTCCAGCCCCGGATCATCACCTGAGAAGCAGACCGGAGTCAGCAGGGAGAGGTCCGTGACTCCTTCGGCGCCGCCCTTGCCCAACCCCAAACCGAGTGCAGCCGAAACCTGCTCCGGCGAGACCATGTGACAAGTGCGCCGAACGGTAATCTCCACGGGAATCCAGAGACTGGCTGCGAGCTGCGGATTGGCGGCGAGCGTGGCCTGGACTTCGGAGCGCGTCATGATTCGCGAGCGACCTGGCATCGGCGCCGACCCAAGCGAAATCGCCGCACCCGCTTCGCGAAGCGCGGCCAGTGTGTTTTCGGGGAGAAGGTCGGAAAGGAGAACCGTTTGAGTTCCTATCTCGACTTTGGAGAGCAGCATTACAGGCGGGGCCGCGGGCAGTGGCGCGGACAACGCCAGTGCCCATGCACCGAAACAACCTAGAGCGCTTTGGACCACTCGTCGGATCAGCATGAGGCTCGCTTACCGGCTGGGCAGATTGTTCAAGTCCTGAAACATCTGATCTGCCGCCTGAACGACTTTAGAGTTGGATTCGTACGCCCGCTGCGTCAGGATCATCTGAATGAACTGGTCGACCACATTGATGTTCGACTGCTCCAGCATCCCCTGCTGCAAAGTCCCGAGGCCGTCGGCTCCGCCCGGAGTTCCCACCACAGCCTGACCGGAAGAGGTTGTGGCCATCAAGAGGTTGCCGCCCACGCTGCTCAGGCCTCCCGGATTGGGAAAATTGGCGAGCTGAATTGTGCCCACCTGGGTAGCTTGCGCCTGGCCAGGTTCCGTGACCGAGACGGTCCCGTCGGAGCCAATGTTGATGGTCAGCGCGTCGGCGGGAATCGTTATGCTCGGCTGAAGCGCATTGCCGTTGGCCGTTACCAGCGCGCGATTTTGGTCCAGATGGAAGGACCCATCACGGGTGTAGGCGAGTTCACCGCTCGGCAGTTGCACTTGGAAGAAGCCTTGTCCTTGAATGACCACGTCCAAAGGATTGCCGGTATTCACCATGTCACCCTGCGTCTGCAGGACCTCTGAGCCGGCGACACGGGTTCCGAGGCCAATTTGCAGGCCGTCGGGAACCGTGGTCTGCGCCGTCGCGGCCGAACCGGGAGCGATTACGTTTTGGTAGACAAGATCCTGGAATTGCAACCGGCGGGCGCGGAATCCCGTGGTGCTGGCATTGGCTAGATTGTTGGCGATGTTGTCCAGGTTCATCTGTTGCGCCGCCATGCCGCTGGCCGCCGTGTAGAGAGCTCGAAACATTGGAAGACTCCTTTATTCAACCCGCGGCAGCTCCTGCGTGGCCGCTTGCGCGAAATCTGAATCGAATATCGAAAGGGCGCGCTCCAGAAATTGAGCGTGCCTTTGCACCGCAATCAGATCCACCGTCCCCTCGACGGGGTTATAGTTCGACGCTTCAAGAGATCCCTGCCTAACAGCTACTTCGCTGGCGGGTCTAGCTGCACCTTTCGGCGCCTGGAAGTATGAAGATCCTTCGGGGGTTAACTGGGCATCCTTCGAAAACTCCACGAGATTGATCTGGGCTACTACGGTTCCCTGAGAGGATATCGTGCCATCGGCGCTCACTGAAATCGGCCCCTCTGGAAGGGTGATCGGCACCGGATCGGCCGTGGGGCTGGGTGGCGTCGCTAAGACTTTGTCACCTGTTGCCGTAAGAAGCTCGCCGTTCGAACCGAGATGCAGGCTGCCGTTGCGGGTGTAGCGGATGCCTGACGGGGTCTGAACGGTTAGAAAACCGGGACCTTCGAGGGCCAAGTCAAGCTGGTTGCCGGTGTGTTCGACGGAACCCGGGCGCAGGTCGGTGGTCGCGCCCCCTAACACACCGTAATTGTTTATCGCGTTGTTCAGTGGATCGGCGCTGCCTTCGCTTGCGGCGGCGAGGGCTTTATAGAACTCGTGTCGGGCTTTATAGCCCGTCGTATCGATGTTGGCGAGATTGTCTGCCACGACATCGAGAGCATCCGTTCTCGATATGAGTCCTGTCACGGCTGCGTAGAAACCGCTATCCATCGTTCAGAGGCCTCCGTGGTTCTTTGTGCAGGTCGGGGGCCAAACATCCGAGATCGGATCCGAGGGACAACCTACTGATTTTCCATGGCCGCATTGGGGGTTGGACTTGGGAAATATCAAACTGGCAAGGCAGAGCACTACAGTGTGAGCACTAGTCCTAGGCAATCGTTGCCGTGTGACAGTCGACTCCTTAGAGACTCTAATCATTTCTGACGCTCTCATGATGGGAGCCATCGAGGATTTGGTACTCTTGCTTTGAGATCCGATGCTCTGGTTTTACTTGGAGCCCGGAACCGGAGGCAGGAGGTTAGCTTCTGGCAGCGCATTTTCGATCGGGATGGATTGAATTCTTATCAGCAGCCGTCTTCAACCTGATCGGCGGACCTTCTCAGGCTTGGCCGCTCGCCGCGCTGGGCAAAGAGCAACTCCATTCTCAAAGCTTCGGCAAGTGTCGTGATCTCCTGCGGGTCAAGGTCCGGCAATCGCATGCTTAAGACGGTCTGGTCATGGTCAAAGCGCGTTGAAGCGGAGCCATTTGCAGCGGTGAACCGTGGCTGCGAACACAGAGCCTCGGCCGCGCTCACAATCCGGACCAACTCCGGCTCATCGCCTTTGACCTCCAACTGATGGTGTTTGCCAACGACACGGAGGAGAGACTCCGGAAAATCCCATCGGCTTGCAATTCCAACACCCAGTTCACAATGATCGATGCCGAACGCATGCGTTTCGGCCTGGATGGATTCGTCCCGCCAGGCGCAATTCCTGAATGACGCATGCCGCTCTTCACTGACGATCATGAGCGGCACCCGGCCGACGTCATGCAGAAAGCCGGCTAGATAGGCCTCAGAAGCGCAGCAGCATCGCCAGGCAGCAATCCGCTCGCTTATTAAGGCGACCGCGAGGTTATGTTGCCAGAATTCCCGGGCCTGGGAAGGCGTCAAAAGCTTTCCAACTCGGTGCACGACTCCCCAGGCCAAGCTGAGGCTTCGCAAGGCATCAGCGCCCAGCGAGATCGCGGCTTGCTCCAAGCTGTGCACCGGACGATCCAGGGCGAAGATCGATGAATTGCACAGCTTGAGCAGTTGCGAGGCCGTCGGCGCAAAGGAACGCGCCACACAACCCAATTCTCTGAGGTCGACCGGCGTTAGTCGCAGAACAGTGTTCAGAGCAACTACAGCCTCAGGCGGTCGGTCCATTGCCTCCGAGGCCGCAATTAAGGCCGGGAAAGTTGGCCGCGACTGCACGTTCAGCGAAGACAATTCAGTCGCTCCGCGGTGCCGATTACTTCCGTCACTCTCAAGCCGTAACATCCTTCAACCACAACCACCTCGCCTCGAGCAATCAGCCGTGATCCCACCAGGAGTTCGACCGGTTCCTCGATGTGCTGTTCCAACTCCAGGACAGCTCCGGGTGTCAATTCCAGGATCTCCCGCAGAAGCATTTCGCGTCTTCCAAAGCGCAGGGTCACGGGGAGTTCCACTTGGCGCAGGAACTCGAGATTCTGCGGCTTCGGCGACGGCACCACAACCGAAGTCACCGTCGCGCAGTCTCGTTCCGCCGAGCGAAGAGCTTCCTCCAGTTCGGGACTAAGTTGAATGCGGAGCAAGAGTGGAGTTGGCTCTGATCCGCTCCAAATGTGGAACGGCTGGCCCATCCCGGACGACCGCAGCCAGGTAGGAGGCTCCATGCCCGTCAGCTTCACCTCAAGCTCCGTCTTCAAGCGGCTCGAGAGCACGAGGGCCGCTGTCCCGCAGACCTGCCGAAACAACTCGGCGACGGCCTCACGCTGTTCAGAGTCGAACGTGGCGGCGTCCCCCAAGGCTTCTCCTACAAAGAGCTGCGAGAGCTTCAGACCATCCTTCTCTGAGAAGCAGATCGCCTGTTCTCCAGTGACCGGCGGTCCGAGGGTGAAGAGAGCACAGCACAATGGAGAATCAGAGCCTTCGGCTTCCGGGCCTTCCACCGTCTTAGCCTGGAACTGCCTGTTCGCGATCTTGCTGAGAACCTCGCAAACGCTGTCCACCCAGAGTTGCCGATACTCCTCGATCGCCAAACCAAGTTGGCTGCCGGTGGTGGTGCTCATAGGATCTCCTTTGCTGATTCCATTGTTGAAGGCAGTCGTTTTTCGACGATTCCGGCCCGCATGCTTCCCACGCGCACCGGGTAGACGGTATACATCTGGCGATCGGCGACAGTGATGAACAGCGGATCCTCCACGCGATGGGCAAACACCAAGGTTCGCCCGGGTTCCAGATCGAGCAATTCCTGAGCGCCGAGCGATATTTCAGGAAGCTTCATCTCCACACCGAACCGGCACCCTTCCACTTGCCGGCGCCGCGCCGCCAGATTCTCCGCCGGCACTTGCCGCTTTCGACTGACAGACTGGTGAGCAAGCTTCCGGAGCAAGGCGCTTGAAACCGATGCCGGGAAGCAGAACATGAGTGTTCCCCGGTTCTCCAGGATGTGAACCTCAAGGCTGATCGCCAGCACGCTTTCGTTGGGCGGCAGCATACGCACGACTTCCTGCTGCGGTTGCCGGCCATCAAATCCGAATTTCACTTCCAGAAGGTTCTTCCAGACACCTTCGAGCTCCTGGATGATGGCCTGAATCACGCTTTGCAGGATGAGATCCTCAATTTCGCTGAGATCGCGAGACGGAGGTTGGATCTTGCCGTCACCGCCCATAAGCAGATCAACAATCGGCCATGTGGTTGCCAGATCAAGATCGAGCAGTGCCGTGGCTTCGATGGGCTGCACGTGTATCGAGGCCAGATAGCTTCGCTCCGGCAACTGTTGCAGTAATTCCGTGAAGGCAAGTTGTTCCACCGAAACGAGGGTGACTTCAAACATCGCTCTCAACGACGCCGAAATCCGCTGGGTAACCTGCCGGGCGAACGTCTCGTGTAATTGATTGATGGTGCCGAGCTGCTGTGGGGTGAGCCCGCCACCCCGGGTGAAGACAAACGGAACGGGATGGCCTGTCACGGGCCGGCTTATCGCTCGGGTTTTCGCCGGCGAGCGCCTGGCGTCCCGCAGAAGGGCGTCGATTTCGTCCTGATTCAGAATCCTTTCCATAGGTCCGCTCCTTCAGAAACGGTCGGCAGAAAGCCGGAGGCGGCAGGCGACTGCATCAATTCCTGCAGCCTTGCGCGAAGCCGTAGCAGGGCTGCGGAGTGAATCTGCGAGATGCGGCCCTCGCCGACACCCAGCACCGCCCCGATCTCCTTCATCGTCAGCTCCTCCACGTAGTAGAGCGACAGCATCTGGCGCTCCCGCTCGGGGAGCTCGCCGACCGCTTGAGTCAGATAGTTCCGCAGCTCCGATTGAAAGCATATGTGCAGCGGATCGTCCTCACGCGAAGTCGGAATGTAGTTGCAGAGCTGGTCCCCGCGCTCGTTCTGGCCGGCCATGGCCTCCAGACTCCCGAGGTCAAGGCCGCGAAGGTCGAGGAGCAGCTTCTGCAGAGCCGTGACCTCAATACCCATTTCCTCCGCGATCTCGTTTTCCGACGGCGCCCGTGATAGAGAACCACTCAGCCTCTGGAGCGCGCTCTCCACCGCCCGGCCCTGCTTGCGCACCTCGCGCGGGCTCCAGTCGAATTCCCGCAGGGTGTCCAGGATCGCTCCCTCGATGCGCATCTTGGCATATGTGGCAAGCTTGACGTCGCGGCTGGGCTCGTAGCGGTCGATCGCCTCGAGAAGTCCGACGATTCCCGCGTTCACCAGGTCTTCGATCGGGATGTGCTCGGGAAGGCGGTTGTGAATGCGCCGTGCGATGTACTTCACCTGAGGCAGGTTTTCCATCACTTGTGCGTCGCGTTCTGCGGAACTGAGTTCTGCGACCGCCGCATAATTGCGTTTTGCCTCCTTCGTGCTTGTTGCCATAGCTCAGAGCTCCCCGCTCTTCATGACCGCAGCACCCCGGCGGATTGAATTTGCACCATGGCAGGAACCTCGGCGGGGGATAGCACCACAACCTTCGGCATCAGCGGCTCCAACAACCGCCGGAGGTGAAATCGCGCGGGCGAACCGCACAGCAAGGTCGGCACAACCGATCCGGTCTGGCCACCCATCAGATTGCGGAGTCCTTCGGTCAGCTTCTTGAGGAACGATGCGGGAGACAACGCCGGATGATTGCTGGCGGCCGGCGGGTCGAAAACCTGGGTTATCTGTTCTTCAAGCTGCGGATCGACGGTAATCACCGTGAGCTTTCCCTGATCGTCGAGAAGCGGGCGGACGAGGGTCCTGCCGAGCGCCTGACGGATCGCCTCCACGAGGACCACGGGATTCTTGTTGATGGCCGCCGTGTCAATCAGCGTCTCAAGGATGGTGGTGAGGTCGCGGATGGAGACCTGCTCGCGGAGCAATTGCTGCATCACCCGCTGGACTTCGCCTAGTGTCAGGAGCTTGGGCAGCAGTTCCTCGACCAGCTTGGGCTGACTCTCGGAGATCGAATCGAGCAGCCGTTTCGTCTCGTGGCGCGTCAGGATCTCATGGGCGTGCTGCTTGATGACCTCCGCCAGATGTGTTGCCATCGCCGAGGTCTGGTTGACCACCGCGTATCCCGCGGCTAAGGCCCGCTCGCGCGCGCTCGGTTGGATCCATTTCGCCTCCACCCCAAAGGCGGGCTCTCGCGTCGCTTTCCCTTCGATGGGCTGTCCTTCGATTTCCGAGCTGATCGCCAGCAACCAGTCCTGGTACATTTCCCAGCGCGCAACCTCAGCGCCGCGAAGCTTAACGACGTATTCGCGCGGCTTCAATTGAGGATCGTCAGTGAAGTGCACCGAAGGAACGATGAATCCGAGTTGTGCGGCGAGATGTTTGCGCAACGCGCGAACCCGTTGGAGCAGTTGCCCACCCTGGGCTTCGTTCACCAGAGGCACCAGGCCATATCCCACCTCGACGGCCAGGTCGTCCAGTTTGGGCAGCACCGGCACCGCATCGGGAGATGCCGCTTTGTCCCCGGCCGGAGCGCCTGCCGCCGCCGGCTGGCCGGAAGCCACCCCCTTCGCCCGGGACGCGAGCACCGCCGTGAGCCCGGCGACAGTCATGAATGCCAGCGTCGGCAGTCCCGGAATCAGGGCCAGAGTGAACAAAACGCCTGAAGTGATCCACAGGGGGCGAGGGCGGGGCAAAAGCTGGCTGCTTAAGTCATCGCTCAGGCTTCCCTGCGCGGAAGCCCGCGTGGCCACCATACCGCCCGCCACGGAGACGAGCAGCGATGGAATCAGCGTCACCAGGCCGTCGCCCACCGTCAGCACGGTGTAGGTGCGAAGCGCCTCCTGGAAGCCGATGCCCAGATAGAAGACGCCGATCAGGAAGCCCGCGATGATGTTGATTGCCGTGATCAGGATCGTCGCCACCGCGTCCCGCTGGCTGAAGCGGGCCGCGCCGTCCATGGCTCCGTAGAACTCAGCCTCGCGGCCGATCTGTTCGCGGCGGCTGCGCGCCTGTCGTTCATCAATCAGGCCGGCGGCCAGGTCGGAATCGATGGCCATCTGCTTGCCGGGCAGGGCGTCCAGGGTGAAGCGGGCGGTGACCTCAGCGATGCGTACGGCACCGTGGTTCACCACCACGAACTGAATGACGATCAGAGCAACGAAGAGAACGAAGCCCACCACGTAGTTGCCGCCCACCACGAACTTGCCGAAGGCTTCAATAACGTGTCCGGCCGCGGACGGCCCCTCGTTCCCGTGGAGCAAAATCCGCCGGCTGCTGGCGATATTCAGCGACAACCGGAATAGGGTCAAAAGAAGGAGAAGAGAGGGAAATGCTGAGAACTGGACCGGCCGCTCGATGTACATGGAGGTGAGCATGACCAGCACCCCCGCCGTCAGACTGGTGGCCAGGAACAAGTCCAGGAGAACGGCCGGAAGGGGAACAAGCATCACGAAAACCGTGGCTACGCCGACGACGGGCACGATCCAGTCGTTTGCCGAGCTCTTCGGTTTCGTTCCTGCTTTGGCCTTCACGACCATCGAATCCTCATCTCTACGCTCGCTCGCGACGCGGCAATTGCGGGCTCAGGCGGCGTTGCTGAGCGCGGAACAGGAACGCCAGGATTTCGGCTACGGCTGTGTAGAGCTTTTCAGGTATCGCCTGTCCGACTTCGACGGCCTTATAAAGCGCCTGTGCCAAGGGCTTGTTCTCCACGACGGGAACGTCATGCCATAAGGCGTACTGCTTGATCTGCTGCGCCAGAAGGTTCTGGCCCTTGGCGATGACAACCGGCGCCGCCATCGATTCCGGCCGATACTCCAGGGCGACCGCATAATGGGTCGGGTTCGTCACCAGCACCGTGGCACGAGCCACGTCGGCCATCCGGAATCGCCGCCGCAGCTTGAACTGCGCCTTGCGAAGCCTGCGCTTATTCTGCGGATTGCCCTCGGTGTCCTTACCTTCCTGCCGGATCTCTTCCTTGGTCATGCGTAGGCCGCGCTCGTAGTTGAACTTCTGAAGCATGTAGTCGAGCCCCGACCAGGCAAGGAAGATGAGCGCCGCTTTCCAGCTCACCTCGAAGATTCGGTTGAGAATCCAGGCCGCGGCCGTGGCTGGTGCGGCGTGGGCGGCGAGCGTCATTTGCGCCCAGTCGCGCGCAATGAGCCCGGCACAGAGATAGCTTATGAATGACAGCGGCACCAGTGTCTTTAGTGTGTTGCTGACGCCGCCCAGGGAAAATATGCGTCCCAGGTTGCTCGCGGGGCTCAGGCGGTTGAGTTTGGGCATCAGCGCCTTCGCGCTGAAGTTCATGCCGCCTTGCGCGATACTTGCCAGGGCCGAGACTCCGGTAGCGGCGCAGACCGCTGGCAGGGCCCAGCGCGCTGCCATCAAGCCCACCTGCCTCAAGGCGGGAAGCGGAGACTGCAGATCGCCGGAAGTGGCCAGCGCCAGAAGATTGCACCACAGGGCCCGCCACTGATTCCTCCACGACAGAAAAGGCTGCCAGGCAAGAACCATCACGAGTGTTAACAGCGCCAGCGATGCCGAGAGTTCCCGGCTGCGCAGGACCTGGCCTTCCTCCCTCGCCTTCTGACGCCTGCGGGGCGTCGCTCTCTCGGTCCGATTGTCTGCCATCGGTTAAGGTTCCTAATGCGCGAGTCGCAGCATGTGCTCGCCCGTGCGAATGGCCCGCTCGAACTGTCCTTCAAACTGACTTGGCCAGAAGGCAAGCGTCGTGCCAATCATGGCCACGCCTACCAGGTCCTTTATGGAGATTCCTACCAACATCACCGGCAATTGAGGGCTGGCGCGCCCAATGAAACCCAGCGCGAAGTCGATCATCAGGGCCGCCAGGATCAGGGGCGCCGCGATCTGCACTCCCACGCTCAACATGGTGGCGGAGGCCTTTAGCATTTCTGCAACGATCGCCTTGTTAGTCACCAGACTGCCGGGCGGCAGATAGTCGAAACTTTCCGTCAAGGCGCGCAGCAGCCAATGGTGGACCTCGAGACGGAGGAAAATCGAGGTGGCAATCAGGTAATAGAAAATTGCCATTGCGGGGCTCTGGGCCTGAGTCGTGGGATCGATAATACTCTCGAGCGAATGCCCCATCTGTAGCCCGCAGGTCTGGCCGGCCACTTGGGCCGCCTCGAATACAAACTGAACACTTAGACCGAGCGCCAGACCGATCATCGCTTCGCTCAGCGCAACCGACACCCAATTGACCTTGAGCAGTTCAGCCGATGCCGGATGATAAATGGCGCACAAAAGAGCCGTAAGCGCCACAGCCAGCCCGCCCTTGATTCTCGCGGCGATCGCTCCGCTGCCGAGAAAGGGCAGGAAGACCATCACGGTGCTAACGCGAATGCCGACGAGTAGGAATCGCGTCACGGCGGGATAGAGAAACGCTTCGATCTGTGGTTGAACATCCATGCTATCGGACCCGGCACTCACGCCAACTAGTGCACGTAAGGGTGAAAATCAGACAGCAATTGCAAGGTAAAGTACTCGAGCTTCTTTAGAAACCACGGGGCCATGACAAAGGCTACGGCTCCGACCGATACCAGTCTGGCAACGATGCTGATGGACATCTCCTGAATGGAAGTCAACGTCTGAATAATGCTGACCGTCAGGCCGACAATGACCGTAACGATAAGAACAGGCGCGCTGAGCCACAAAGTGATCTCAAAGGTTGACCTCGCCAAGGTGATAAATCGGTCTGGGGACATCGATTGGGCCTTTCTAGTAGAAGCTCTTCATTAGGGATCCGACGACCAGATTCCAGCCATCGACAACCACAAAGAGAACGATCTTGAGCGGCGTCGAGATCACAACCGGCGGCAGTTGCATCATTCCCACGGAGGTGGTGATCGAGGCCACGACCAGATCGATGACCAGGAATGGCAGAAACAGGACCATGCCGATCTGGAAGCCGGTTTTCAGCTCCGAAATCATGTATGCCGGAACCACGACACGCATCGGAAGATCATCTGAATTCCTGGGCGGGGGCATCTTTGCCAGGTCGACAAACAACGCCAAGTCGCGCTCGCGCGTGTAGTGCAGCATGAAGCTCCGCAGAGGCTTCGAGCCCATATCTAAAGCCTGCATTGCGGTGATCCTGCCGGACTGCAACGGAACGATGGCGTTGGCGTAGACTTGGGTGCCCACCGGTTGCATGACGAAGTAGGTGAGAAACAGGGCGAGGCCGATCAGGGTCTGGTTGGTGGGCACGGTCTGCGTTCCCAGGGCCTGACGTAGGAAATGGAATACGATCAGAATCCGGGAGAACGGTGTGATGGCCACCAGCAGAGCCGGAATCAGCGTCAGCACCGTGAGGAGGACGACAATTGTCCAGGTTACCTGGCTGTTTCCTCCGACCCCGGACAGGGGCAACGAACTCACCGGCAAATCTGCGGGCGGCCCTGCCCAGACTCGGCTGGTTGCTGCCGCTCCTACCGCGAGGCAGAGCGCGCAGCGAACAATCGCCCGGCGGACGATTTGTACCACGCGGGGCGTCACAAAAGGTGCACCTCGTCATCGAGGCGGGCCGTTTGCGTCTTGGAGGGGAGCTTGGCAAGCAGCGCCACGGAGTTCGGAGCTCCGCCAACCAGATATTTCTGCTGCTCGACCAGCACAACGGCGAGAAATCTTCTATCCCCCAGCGAGAGCGTCTCGCAGAGGCGCATTTGATTCTCACGGCGCTTTAGAGAAATCGTTTGGCCCCACCGTGTGAAGGCCGACAGCAGATGGCGAAAATTTCGGATGATCTGCCTCAGCACCGCTGGCTGGCGATGAGGTTTGGCGCGGCGTGTTCTCATAATGGTCTCTAGTCAGGCTCGGTAAGGCGAACCCCGAGCCGCTTCCCTATTACATCGAATTCCGCCCAGCACAATTTCACTCCGTTCACCCACAGCGGTACCGGACCCGTCCTGAGCTGGTGCGAATTGATGACCGAGCCGACTTCAAGATCCAGCAGGTCGCCAACGGTGAAATGCGGAGCCTCGATCTCCGCGCTGAGCACGCACGGGAGTGAGCTGACGTATGTCCAGGGATCGTCCGCCGGCGCGCTTGGTCCGGAGTTTGGCTCGATTTGGGGAGCGGGTCTTTTGATTTCCACGGGCTTAACGTTGCACAAGGAATTCGGTGAAGTAGATTTCCTTGACGGGAAGTTCCGGGATCTGCTGCCTGAGAGCTTCCAGCAGGCGCTGCTTCAGTTTCGCTTTGCCATCGGGCGCGAGCAGGTCGGCGGACTGGGAGGTGGACAGCACAGAGAGGACCGCATCACGAATCTTGGCGAGAAGTAGCGAGCCCTTGTCGATCGGCGGTTCCTTCTTGCCGACCTGGCCTATGCCGAGATCGATGCCGACTTTCAGAAACGCCGATTGATCACTATCGGCGAGATTAACCACGAAACTCTCAAGGTGAACAAGCGACTTAGCCTCGTTGGGCGAGGCGGCGTCCGTTTGCATGAGCGCCTCGCTGAGGTGTTGGCGTGCGTTGACCCACCATGCGGCAGCGAGAACTGCGAGCATGGCCACGGTCAGCGCGAGCTTGGGAAAACGGGATTTCGGGCTTGCGCCCTCGGACTGAACTTGTGCGGTCACAGCTCACGCCAGTGCACGCGTTGAGCCAAACACGCCAAGACCCGGCGCGCTACACTTTCCGCCGGGAAAGCCTCAGGTAAGATTCGACTTGTGGTGTAAGGCTCAGAGAATGACTCGCAGGGAACCCGGCTCTGATTAGAGTTCCCTAATTCGTGCCGAGGTCAGGCAGGCTCTCCCCGTTGGCGCAGGGGGAGAGCCTGGGGTCAGGAGCACCGGCTCGGCTTACTGGCCGATACCGAGGGTAATGGTGCTCTGGGTGAAGATGCCGCTTTCAATATTGAAGGCGCGCGCGTTGGCTTCGTAGCTTTGCTGAGCGAGGATGAGGTCGGAGAACTCGGTCGAGATGTCCACATTCGATCCTTCCAGAGCTCCGCCCTGCAGGGTTCCGCGTCCGCCAGTACCCGGGATTCCCACGCTTGGAAGGCCCGATGCGAGACTTGACACGAAGTTTCCGTTACCGGTCTGCAGCAATCCTTCCTGGTTCGGGAAGGTGGCCAGCGCGATCTGACCGAGCGTAGTCACCTGGCCATTGCTGAACGAGCCCTGGATCGTTCCGTCCTGCTGAATCGTGTAGTTCTGAAGTGTGCCCGCTTTGTAGCCATCCTGCTGAGTGCTGGAGGTTGACGCTCCCGCAACTTGGGTCACCAGGGGTGTGTTTGAAGAGTCGAACAGATTCCAACTGAAGTTGAGAGCTTTCGCGCCGTCCGCCAGACTCGCACCCGAAGGCAACGTGATTCCGGCGACGTTGCTTGACGGTCCCGTCAGAGCCCCGGTCTCCGAGAAGGTCAGGGTTCCGCTGCCGCTGCTCAGGAGGACGGGGTCCCCGTTTTGGCCCAGATCCGCGGCCGGCAGCGTAATCTGGTAGGACCAGCTGTTCGGGCCGGTTTTGGCGAAGTTGAACTCAACCACATGACTGTAACCGAGCGAGTCGTACACGCTCACAGGTGTGCTGTAACCGCCCTGGCCTGAGGACGCGAAGCTTTCCGACTCTGCGCCCGTAGCCGCATCCGTCAGCGTATTGCTCGTGAAACTGATGGGAGTGCCGTTCTTGGCCGTGATCACCAGAGAGTTCCCTGATAACGCGGCTGTGAAGTTCGCGTCGCTGTTGACCGCATCGACCACGGCCTGCAAGGTATCGTTGGCCCCGGCGGTGTAGGTCAAGGTATTGGCCGGGTTGGCGCTGTCTTGGAGGACCAGCTTGCCGCCTGTTTTCAGGGTCGCACCGGGATCAATCCCGGTTCCCGTCTGCGCGCTTGCCGGAATGCCTGCGGTGGCGTCGAGGTTCATCGTCAAGCTCACATTGCCCGTCGCTTGTGGCGGAGTCGTTTGCCCGATGTTGACCTGCAATGGCTTGGTTGAGCCGCTCGCATTCACCACTCCGTCTACCGCAGGGAAACCCATCACCTCCGAGCCGTCCGGGGTGACGAGAGAACCGCTCGAATTCAGCGAGAGGTCCCCTTCGCGGGTGTAGAGCGTGAGCCCGTTGTTCTGCACCTGCAGAAAACCGTTGCCCTGGATCAGCACGTTGCTGTTCACGCCCGTATTCTTGGTGCTTCCCTCGGTAAAGTTAATGGAATTGGACCCAATCTGCGATCCCATGCCGACCTGGATGGCGTCGCCGGCGCCGTCGGTGCCGAGCTGTTGATAGAAAAGATCGCTGAAGTTCGCCGAGCTTCCTTTGAAGCCCGTCGTATTCAGATTCGCGAGATTGTTGGAAATGATCCCGAGGTCTTCCTGGCTCGCCAGAAGCCCTGAAAGCGGAATTGAGAATGATCCCATCTGTTTTCTCCCCTTGAGTTTTCTCTAATGGCTCTGTACGGCCGAAGAGTCGTGGCCGGTCGCGGTTGTGGCCCCGCTTCCGGCGGTTACGTTACTGCCGCTTGCGAGCAGGCTGTAAATGCCAGTGACCTGATCGAGCGTTGCAAACTGGACGAGCTGACCCATGAACTGGCTCGGGTCGAGCGGATTGGTTGGATCCTGGGCCTGAAGCTCAGTCGCTATGAGCTGAAGAAAAGAGCTCTGACTGAGCTCGCTGTTGCTGCTGGAACTCGCGGAGGTGCTCGAGCTGTCGGCAGCCGAGCCGCCCGACGTTGACGCGCCGGAATCCATCGCTCGCGGAACGATTGGCGATAGCATACCTTGAATATTCATTTCCGTTTTCTCCTTCGTTCGAAAGGTCAGGCGCGCACGCTCAACCTTCCCCATTGAATTTCTGTCTGCCCGGGGTCAGCTTCCGGCGCGAATGCCGGTTCGGCTGCCAGCCCGTATTCACGGCTCTGCTGTGCGAGCCTTGAATATTGTGCGGAGTCATCCCGCTGCTGGTTTGAGCTCCATCCCAGATCTGTCGAGTTTTGACCCGAGGTCTTCACCACCGTTACGTTGTCCAGCTGAACGTGCCGGTCAGCCAGTGACTGCTGAAGTGCAGAAACTTGACTGAGCAGCGTGTGGTGAGCTTCGGGATTCTCGACGCCGATCGCGGCTCCGATTTTTCCGGCTTCCAAGGTGGCGCGAATTTCCAGTTGACCAAACGCGTCCGTGTGCATCTGAACGCGCATCTCGGTGCCATTGGGCAAGGAATTCAGCGTAGCGCCATTCACCCGCTCCATGTGTGTGGAGACGTTCTGCCACGCCTCCAGAACTCCGTCCTGCATCGGCCGCGCAGTTCCTTCGGCTTGCGCCGGAGTCTTGACCGGCGAATCTGGCGTCACGCCCCCTTCGAATTCCGCCTGGAAGGGAACCGCGGTGTTGGAAGCGTGGAATCCAAAACTCGCGACATTGGCGATCGGGGCGCCGGGGACCGCATGATCCGCTGACGCAGCCACCCCACTCTGCCCCGTTGTCGCGGTGCCACTCGCCGCCGCAAGGAAAGCGTTGAACGGCGACCTCGAGGGCACGCCTTCCCACGCCGAATGGGGCACTGGCTGAGGCGAAGCCTGGTCTGAGGGTGCTGATTCCGTGCTGGCGGCGGGCGAGGTTGCTGTCGAGGGGCCGCTTTGACGCGATGAGAGGCTGGCCTGCGCGTTGCCATCGGGCGTCCGTTTGGACGAAGACGCTTCCGCGAACCGGTTGCCTGGGGCCGCCAGGCGGTCGACGACATCAAGTGAGCCGGTGAGACCCTGGGGCGTTGGGGATGCAACTCCATGAAAATCCTGTGACGCGATTGGAGAGGAGTTGTGCGGGGTCGAGCCCTTCGTGGAGCCCTTCGTTGTGGCGCTCTCGCTCGCAGGATTTGGACCATTCTGCGGCAATTCCTCGTCGTCCGTTGGATTCTGCGATTCCACAGGCGGCGGTTCCACTGTAACCGCCGGGTCGGACGAGTTGCTTTGGTCGGGAATCGAGTTGCTCAGGTCGGTCTTCATCGCGACGGCAGAATTGTCGTTGCCGGCGGCCACCGCGTTCTCGGCCAGCGTTGAGCTCCCCGCAACGTCCGTTGGGCCGGTTTGCGGAGACGCTGTCTCCCCACTCGAGCCCGGCTTGACAGGGCAA
>Ga0335078_10004628_pt1 | contig 20352 bp, 17 predicted proteins | sample Lox_Sample_32_FD_206711 | JGI IMG/M metagenome (GOLD analysis project Ga0335078, IMG submission 206711) | Soil microbial communities from Loxahatchee National Wildlife Refuge, Florida, United States - Lox_Sample_3.2 | ecosystem: Environmental > Terrestrial > Soil > Wetlands | place: USA... | reverse complement strand
TTACCGGCCCGTCGCAAGATCTCTCCCAGACCGCATGTCATTCCCGCGCAAGCGGGAATCCACTTGACCGGCAGTGGGCCCCGCCCTTTCACCGGACGACGGCGACTTTCATTCGCTCGGGTGGGCCAAAGGCCTATGGAAACTCCTCGGAATGCCAGCGAAGCAGGTGGTCACACAGACTCGACCGCCGCAGGTCGCGTGCGTCGTACTTCGGAATTACCGGTTGCCGCGCCCGATTCCTCAACCGGCGCCAGGCCAATGAAGGCTGTTTGGGCGCTGGGTGCGGCAGGGGCTTGGTGTTCCGGGCAGCGCGAATAACTGCCATCAGGCTGTAAGCAGCGCGCTTTGGCCTGGTCGGAGAGGTAGATATCGAGAATATCTTTCAGGCGCCGGACAAGTCGAGGCGACTCCACCGGGAAGATGATCTCCACGCGGTGGCTCAGGTTGCGGTGCATCAGGTCGGCGCTGCCCAGGTAGATTTCCTCCGCTCCGCCATTTTGAAAGTAGTAAATCCGGCTGTGCTCGAGGAAGCGGCCTACTATGCTGATCACCCGGATGTTGTCACTTACGCCCGGCACCCCGGGGCGCAGGGAACATATGCCTCGCGCCAGCAGATCGACCTTCACTCCTGCCTGCGAAGCCTGATAAAGCAGGTGAATCATGCCAGGGTCTTCGATCGCGTTCACTTTGAAAATCAGCCGCGCCGGCCGCCCCGCCTTCTGGTGACCAATTTCCCGGCTGATCAATTCCACCAGCTTCTCCCTCATATTGACGGGAGCGACCAGCAGCCTCTGCGGATCCTGGCGCGCCGCGTAGCCCGTCAGGGCGTTGAAGAAGAGGGTGGCATCGGCGGCGATCTTCTCGTTGCAGGTCAGCAGAGCCAAGTCGGTATAGAGTCGCGCGGTAATGGGGTTGTAATTGCCGGTTCCCAGGTGCACGTAGCGGCGAATCACGTCGCCCTCGCGGCGCACCACCAGCGCAATCTTGCTGTGAACTTTCATGCCGGCGATCCCGTAGACGACGTGCACTCCGGCGTCTTCCAGTGTCCTGGCCCATTCGATGTTGCTCTCCTCATCGAAGCGGGCCTTCAATTCCATCAGCACGGCCACTTGTTTGCCGTTCTCGACGGCATCCAGCAGGGCGGCCACAATGGGCGAGTTCCGGCCCACTCGATACAGGGTCATCTTGATGGCCAGCACGTTCGGATCGCGCGCCGCCTGGCGAAGAAATTCCACCACCGGCTGAAAGGAATCGTAGGGGTGGTGCAGCAGGAATTCCTCCTGCCGGATCAAGCTGAAAAGATCGCCCTGGCAGTCCGCGCCCAGGCTGTCGGGAGTCATCGGCACAAAAGGCTTATCCTTCAGGTCCGGACGGTCGAGCGAATAGAATTCCATGAACCGATCCATTCCGAGCGGCTCATTGACCCGGTATACGTCCTGAGGATTGACTCCGATCTGGCTGGTCAGGATATCGAGAATCTTGTCCGACATGTCCTGTGCGACTTCGAGGCGCACGACTTCGAGAAAGCGCCGCTCCCTCATCGCCTCTTCGATGGTTTCGAGAAGATCGTCGCTTTCCAGTTCCTGGATCGCCACCTCCGCATCGCGCGTCACCCGGAAGGGCGACGACTCCACGATCTCCATGCCCGGGAAAAGCAGGCCGAGATTTGCCGCCACCAATTGCTCGAGCCAAGCGAATTTGAACGGCTTGGGCGACGCGGAGGCCGTCTCGGACTCCCCGCGATCGGAGGTTATCCGAACAAGTTGAGGCAGGATGTCAGGAACCTTGACGCGGGCGAAGTGCTCCTCACCCTTTGGGTCGCGAACCACTACGGCAAGGTTCAGGCTGCGATTCGAGATGTGAGGAAACGGCCGTCCGGGGTCGAAGGCCAGGGGTGTGAGGACGGGAAACACGTGCTGCGAAAAGTAGGCGTCCAATGCGGCGCGCTCGTCATCGGCAAGGCAGCACAAATCAACCGGAGCAATGCCTTGTTCCTTCAAACAGGGTCGAACTTGCTGCCGCCAAAGCTCATGGGCCTGCTTTGTAATCTGGCGAACTTTTTCCCGGATCAACTCAAGCTGCGCCGAGGGCGGCCGGCCGTCAAGCCCCACCTCCGCCGTGCCGCTGGCAACCTGCTTCATCAGGGCTGAGACTCGAACCATAAAGAACTCGTCCAGGTTCGATCCCAGGATGGCAAGGAACTTCACTCGCTCGAGCAGCGGGTTCGTTGCGTCGGCGGCCTCTTCCAAAACCCGGCTCTGGAACTCCAGCAGACTTAACTCTCGATTAATGTAAAGGTCGGGATTGCTTAGACCATCACCCGTGTTGAGAGGAGCCTTCACCTGCGCGACCGAAGTCTGCCTGGCGGCCTTCGCCGCGGCGCGATGGGAATGTGTTTTGGAAGCCATGAACAGCTCTATGATAACGGATTTCGTACCCCAGGACAAACCCGAGTTCGGTATGGAAGACCCGGCGTCGTCTGGCGATACCCGCGCCGGGTGCGCGACTGTGGGCCTCGCCTATGGGTACTTCTGGGCTCCGTGCAGAATACGGACGACTTCAACGAAGTTCCCGCGGATTCGATAGATGGCAAGGAAGGGCAGGTCAGGAAACACCAATTCACGGGTGTTCGGCCTGCGACCGGAACGGCCCCGATTGGGAAACTCGGAGAGGGATGCGACGGCTTGATAGATAGTCAGGGCCACACGACGCGCCACGGCCGGCGCATCATGATCTTGGATGTAATCACAAATATTTGTGAGGTCACGAACGGCAGGGTCTGTCCAGCGAATGCGCATCAAGCGGGATAACGCCGATCGATGAGTTTGCCGATGTCCGCATGTTCGGAAAGTTCGCCGCGGTCAGCAGCGTCTAATCCCCTCTTGACTTCCCGCGCAAACCATTCGTCGTAATCCAGAAAACGTTCTAGTGCCTCCCTTACGAGGGCTCGTGCGTCGCGGCCCTGCTCAGCAGCAAGCCGGGTCAACTTGGCTTCGAGGTCAGGCGTCAAATCTACTTCCATAGCTCCCTCATCGTAGAGGCACGAAGTCTGCGTGTCAAGTCGGCCTGACTATTGCCGTAGGGGCGGTCCCTGCGGCCGCCCGGGCAACCACAAGGGTTGCCCCTACGGAATCGTTCGATCGGGTACAATGCTTGAGGATGAAAGGAAGGAAGCTGAAGATGATTCACGAGATTCTTCCCGTGGGAATGTTGGCTTGTAACTGCTCCATCCTGGGCGATGAGAAGACTGGCGAGGCGGTGGTTATTGATCCGGGAGATGAGACTGACCGCATTCAGGAAGTGCTGGCCAAGCACAATTTGCGCCCCAGGTACATCGTGGTAACCCACGCCCACATCGATCACGTGGGCGGCCTCGAGCAATTGAAACGCGCCACCGGAGCCGCGGTGCTGATGCACGCCGCCGATCTGCCGCTTTACGAGAACGTTGCCGTGCAGGCGGAATGGCTGGGCCTGCTTCCTCCCGGCGTCGTGACTGTGGATCAATTCCTGAAGGAAGGTGACGCGCTGCGCTTCGGCGCCTACGCTTTGGAAGTCTTGCACACACCGGGGCATTCCCCAGGCAGCCTCTCCCTGCACCTTGCCGGTGCGCAGACGAAGATCTTCAGCGGCGATACGCTGTTCCAGCAGAGTATCGGCCGGACGGATCTCTGGGGCGGATCTTACGAGCAAATACTGAAGTCCATTCACAGCCGCCTGCTGATTTTCCCCGATGAAACACCGGTTTTCCCCGGGCATGGCTCCTCAACCACCATTGGAGACGAACGGGAAACGAACCCATTTCTTCACGGTACGCTGTAGTTCGTGTCATCCGAGCGAAGCGAAGGATCTCCGTAGTTTGTCTGGATCCCGCGACACAGAAGGTACTGCAGTGATCCTTCGCTTCGCTCAGGATGACAGAGTCAGGCTGCGTCACTGTCCCGATGCCTAACCCCTGATCCCTAGCTTGGTCTGTTCCCAAATTGGTCCGCTTGGCTCTTTACAATTGCTCGCGAATGGCCTAATCTGGTCTGGTAACGTAAAAAGGAGATTCGGCCGCCATGCTGGTGACGCTCGATTCCAGTTTGCCCAAGCCGCTCTACCTGCAGATCCGCGAGCAGTTGCGCGCCCGGATCGTTTCCGGCGCGCTCAAGGCAGGAGACCGGCTGGAGCCAAGCCGCGAGTTGGCGAAGCGTCTGGACGTGCATCGCACCACGGTCGGGAACGCTTACGCTGAACTCGAGGCCGAAGGGCTCATCCAGGGGACGGTGGGCCGGGGAACGTTTGTCACAAGCCTGGCGGAAACGCTCCGTTCCACGGTCCGCCCCGGTCGTCCCGCGGGAAACGACGTGTTCTGGGAAAGCTACTTTCCCGAGGAGTTGCGAGACGATTCACTGGGACGTTTGATGGCCAGCACTTACGAGGCGGGGGCCATTTCCTTTGCCGCCGCCCACGGCGCGGATGAAATGACGCCCCACGATCTGGTGCGGCGTGCGACTGACACCGTGCTGCGGCGCGAGGGCGCGCGGGTGCTTCAGTATGGTTCAAGCGACGGCTACCCGCCGCTCAAGAACTACTTGCGGGCCCGCTTGCGGCGCGACGGCATCCAGGTGGAGTTGGACGAACTGGTGATCACCAATGGCTGCCAGCAGTCCATCGACCTGCTTCGCCGCACGCTGGTGGCGCCCGGCGATGCGGTGGTCTCCGAGAACCCCACTTACACCGGGCTCTGGAACGTTTTCGAGTCGCCCGGCGCGCGCCTGATCGGCATCCCGCTTACGGCGGAGGGGATGGACCTGGATTTTCTGGCCGCGGTACTCGAGCAGACCAAGGTGAGACTGATTTTGTGCAGCCCGAATTTCCAGAACCCCACGGGGATTACCATGCCGCTCGAGGCCCGCAAGCGGCTGCTGGAGCTTGCGGCGCGCTTCCAGGTTCCGCTGGTGGAGGATGATATCTACGGGGCGCTGCGTTACAGCGGGCGGCAGTTGCCCCCGTTGAAAGCTCTCGACGCAACCGGCATGGTGATTCACCTCGACAGTTTCTCAAAGGTGGGATTTCCGGGCCTGCGAGTGGGATGGATTGCGGCGTCGCGCCGGGTGATCGAGCGCCTGCGCTGGGCCAAGCAGCGCGCCGACCTGCACACCAACCTGCTGGGGCAGGCAGTGCTCGAAGAACTGGGGAGGCGCGGCTGGCTCGACAAGTGGATTCGGCGCATCTGCAAAGTCTACGAGCATAAGCTCGAGGTTTTGCGGCGCGCTACGGCGCGACACTTCCCCGAAGCAGTCCACGTGGTTTATCCTGAGGGTGGGATGTCGGTCTGGGCGGAACTGCCGGCGCACCTCGACACGGGGGAGATTCTGGTGAAAGCTCGCGAGCGGGGCGTGATCTTCGCGCCTTCGAAATATTTCTATTTCCAGAATCCGAAGCACAATGCGCTGCGCTTGTGCTTCACCGGCCCGACCGACGCGCAAATCGAGAAGGGAATCGGAATTTTGGGCGACCTGTTTAAAGCGGAAATCCGTAAAGCCAAATCAGGCCGAAAGCGTTCGACGGAAGGGGCCGGCGTGGCGTTGGTGTGAGGGGAAGTTGAAAGTCGAGAGTCGAAAGTCGAAAGTGAAATCCTTTCGACTCTCGACTTTTGACTTTCGACTTTGTGTAAGGCGCAGTCAAAAGTCGACAGTCGAAAGTTAAGAGTGAAGTCCTTTCGACTCTCAACTTTCGACTACCGAGGAGGTCTTCGATGTGGGAATACGATCAGACAATGAAATTGAAAGTGGGTTTGGCGGAGATGCTCAAGGGTGGCGTCATCATGGACGTTACCAACACTGAGCAGGCCAAGATCGCCGAAGACGCCGGCGCGGTGGCCGTGATGGCGCTCGAGCGCGTGCCGGCGGACATCCGCAAGGAAGGCGGCGTGGCGCGCATGGCGTCGATCAAGATCGTCAAGGAGATCATGGAGGGCGTGACGATTCCGGTGATGGCCAAAGCGCGCATCGGGCATTTCGCGGAAGCGCAGGTGCTCGAATCCGTGGGCGTGGATTACGTGGACGAAAGCGAAGTGCTGACGCCCGCCGACGAAGAACATCACATCAACAAATGGCCGTACAAGGTGCCTTTCGTGTGCGGCGCGCGCAACCTGGGCGAGGCGCTGCGGCGCATCGGCGAGGGCGCGGCGATGATCCGCACCAAGGGCGAGGCGGGCTCCGGCAACATCGTCGAGGCGGTGCGCCACCTGCGCGCCATCACCAGCGAAATCCGGCTGCTCACGACGTTGCGCGAGGAAGAGTTGATGGCCAAGTCGAAAGAACTCGGCGCGCCCTACGACCTGGTGAAGTGGGTAAGCGAGCACGGCAAGCTGCCTGTGCCAAATTTCAGCGCGGGTGGAATCGCCACTCCCGCCGACGCGTCGCTCGTGATGCAACTGGGGGCCGAAGCGGTTTTCGTTGGCTCGGGCATCTTCAAGTCGTCCGACCCCGATAAGCGCGCCAAAGCGATTGTCCGCGCCACCACGCACTACAATGAGCCGCAGGTCGTGGCCGAATGCTCGTCAGAAGTCGGCGAAGCCATGCGCGGGCTCGACGTCCAGAAACTCGATCCCAAGGAATTGCTGCAGACGCGAGGGTGGTAGGCGGTCGAGAGCCGAAAGTCGAGAGTCTAAAGTTGAAAGTGCTGCGCGAAGCGCCTTGGAGTGCGGCAGCGAAGCTGCCGCCGTGGAATTCAGCTTAGGGACCGAGCGCGCGTTCGGTTCCTAGGCCCTGGCTCCGCGAGAGTGCTCCAAGGCAGACCCCCTCACCCGGCCCGCCGCGCCTCGCGAGAACGCCGCCTGCGTGCCACCTCTCGCCCAAGGGGGCGAGGGTTTTTCACGCGTTCGAAGGCAGCGTGGCGCAGTAACGCACAACGGACAACGGACAACTGACAACTGACGACTGACCACTACCCATGACCAACGGCCACAAACCGATCGGCATTCTCGCCATCCAAGGCGATTTTGCCATGCATGCCAGGATGCTGGAGCGGATTGGCGCGCCTTACAAGTTGGTTAAGCACGCGTCAGAGCTTGCTGAGGTAAGCGGATTGATCATGCCGGGCGGCGAGAGCACTACGATGCTGAAGTTTTTCGCGAAGGAAGGCATGGGCGAGGCGATCAAGAAATTTGTGACGGCCGGTCAACCCGTATTCGGAACGTGCGCTGGCGCGATTCTGCTGGCGAAGGAAGTTCTGAATCCTGCTCAGGAGCGCCTGGGTCTCCTCGACATCAGCATCGAGCGCAATGCTTACGGCAGGCAGGTTGACAGTTCGGTGCGCCAAGGCGATTGCCCTGCACTCTCGCCGCGCCCTCTGGAAATGGTCTTTATTCGCGCCCCGATCATCCGCCGGGTAGGCGAGGCGGTGCGAGTGCTAGGGCGCTCGGACGGCCTGCCGGTGCTCGTCGAGCAGGGGAATGTGCTTGCCGCCACCTTCCATCCCGAACTCACCGAGGACGAAGCCGTCCATCGCTACTTCATTGAGAAATTGAATCACCAAACCCAGAGCCGCGACCCTTAAAGGCGGAGGTTCGCGCCACCCAACTATTGAAGCACGGCTCAACGGCCCGGCGGTTTCTCCCCGGCTTCGACGCTAAAGAACCTGTAGCCGGAGTAGTGATGGTGGTTGGTGTAGAGCTTTCCCTTCCACACGACCCCGACTACGACATCCCTCGGCAGCCAGAATGCCAGTGAATTTTGCTTGAAGTGGACCTCGCCGAAATCCACGGTCGTGGTGACATCCGCGATTTTCGTTTGTCCGGGCAGCAGCCAAGTCTTCATGCGGAGGATCTGGCAGGTGCCAGTATCAACCCATGCCACGCCCTGAATCAGAAAGGTTGCCCAACTTCCAGTCGTGTTCATGCGGATGGAAAGCGGAGTTACACTGTGCTGTGCAAAGGCGATCACGTAGGCCTCGTGCTGCGCGATAGCCTGGCGCCCCACCAGACGGAAGCCTGACCCGCCCTGATGCTGAGGGTGAAAAACCAGTGGCAGTGAAACAAAGCCCCTGGTGACAATTGGAGACCCTCTCATCGTCCCTTGCTCTTCCACAGTGTGGCCCTTGGAGTCTTGGCGGAATTCGTTCAGCTGTGCGGCGAGTGCTCCCGGTTCTGCGAGGACAAGATAGCGGAACTCCTGCGTTACGAAATCGCTCTCGCTGTCGAGAGTCTGTTGCTCAATCTCCTCTCTGGAAGCCGTGTTGGGAATATTGCGGACGAACGATTCCGCGTTGTCTCCCAGTCTCTTCAAGATGGGCAATAGCTCGTCCTGCCCCGTGGCAGGTGAGATTCCTTTCAGTTCATGAATGGTTTTTGCCAGTTCGTTCGCCGGCAGACTGAGCACGGACCACCCTTTAGCTCCCTCCGCCTCATGGATACGGAAATCGCCGGCAGCAAGACCGCTGACGTGGCGGCCCTGGTGGTCCGTCACGATCACGTCGACCGCCACGGAGGTGGCTGTGATCTTGGTGCCGGCGGTCGCGCCTGGCTGCTGTCCGCTGAGGTGCGAGCCGCGAGGTGTTGAGAAGATAAGTATTAAGAAGGGGATTAAAGAAGCACGCCGGACGAGTTGCGGGCGCCGCCCTGGCGGCCCATCGGGCTTCAGGTTCGCGAGCGCCTCTCCCTGCCCTGCCGTGAGTGCAACCCGTTCAATCCGGCGGTTGGCACGCATTCACTTCCTGACCTTTCGACGGCCGGGATTATACCACTACCTGAATTACCGACGTGTCTTCCGAAACTATGGTATCAATTTGTATTTGCAAAGTGGTGTGAAAGGGCATGCTGTGCGGATTCTCTTCGTTTGTTACGGCAACTCCTGCCGCAGCCAGATGGCGGAAGCCTTGGCTAACCGACTCGGCAAGGGAAAGGTCCGGGCTGAGAGCGCGGGTACGCATCCGCTGGGTATGATAAGCTTCGACACACGTGCTGTCCTGGACGAAAAAGGGATCGCACTCGAGGGCCATTGGTCGAAGGGGCTGGAAGATGTGCCCGTTTCCGATATGGACGTGGTGGTGGAGATGGGGTACGGAGTGAAATTCAGGCTTCCGCCGGATTTCAAAGGGCGCTTGGTGAAGTGGAATATCCCCGATCCATACTCGCTGGGCCGCGAGTATTTTCGCGACGTGCGCGACCTGATCGAAAGTGAGGTTCGGAGGTTGCTGGCGGAGCTCAAAGTTCGAGACGCGAAATTCGAAAACCGAAAGTCGAAGACTCAGGGTGGAAATTCAGCGGTCGAGGGAGGTGGACGTGCGAGAAAGTCCTGACAATTACGATGCTGAGCTGCTGCTGCGGCTTTATGATCTGCGCCGGGAAGAGAAGTTGCGCCGGGCGCGAGAGTGGCTGATTGGGAAGTTTCATGCCGATTCGATGGAGGAACTCGAAAAGCAATGTCCGATGGGATCCGAGGAGAGCGCCCTTTTCCGCATGGCGGTGAGTTATTGGGATATGGCCGCTTCTCTGGTCAGCCATGGCCTGATTAAGGAAGATTTGTTTTTTGAGAACACCGGGGAACTGTGGCTGACCTGGGAAAAAGTCAGGCAGTTGGCGCCTGGGTTTCGAGAGGCGCGCAAGAATCCCCTGGTTTGGAAAAATCTCGAGTCGCTGGCCCGCAAATATGAACAGTGGATGGCGGCACGCGCTCCCGAAGCTTTGGAGGCGCAGCGCAAGAGGCTTAAGAAGTAGAGTCAAAAGGCTAAAGGGTGAAGGTTGAAGCGCTAGGTGGATTCAAGAACCTTTTTGCGTCTCTTCGTCTGAAACCAGGGCATCAGAAACCCGCGCTTTATCCTTCACACTTTACCCCTTTCAATTTGCTTCGCACCTGGCGCCTACCCCAGCCGGCGTCGGCACTCCTCGAGGATAGCCGCGGTCCGGCTGGCGCCCACGCGCGTGACGCCAAGAGCGCGGACTTCCAGCAGCTTGTCGAGATCGCGAATGCCGCCCGCCGCCTTCACCTGCACGTGCTCCGGCGAATGCGCCCGCATCAGTTTTAGATCCTCGATGGTGGCGCCCCCGCTGCCGTAGCCCGTCGAGGTTTTCACCCAGTCCGCCCCCAACTCGCCGCAAATTTCGCAGAGGCGAATCTTGTGCTCGTCTTTAAGATAGCAATTCTCGAAGATTACCTTGATTTTTCGGCCATGCGCATGAGTGAGGTCGATGACGGACTTGAGTTCCTGCCGCACGTAGGCCCAATCGCCGCTCAGGACCTTGCTGATGTTAACGACCATGTCCAGTTCTTCGCCGCCGTCCTCGAGGGCCTGCTTTGCCTCTGCGAGCTTCGCGGCTGTGGTATGCCCGCCGTGCGGAAAGCCTATCGTGGTGCTGGGTTTCACCGTGCTGCCGCGCAGGATCTCCGCGCATCGTTTGAGGTAATAGGGCATGATGCAGACGCTGGCGCAGTTGTAATCCGCCCCTTCGCGGCATCCCCGCTCCAGTTCCGCATCGGTCATGACCGGATTCAGCAGGGAATGGTCGATCATTTTGGAAATATCTTCATAGGTATAATCCATTGCGCTCTCCTTACTCAAAACCGCAAACTCCGGACTTGCTGCGGTTTAATCAAATTAGCACAATATCGAGATGGTGTCCGCATCCGCTTCCGTCCCCGCGCGGGAGCCTGACTTCACGGGTATGCGCAGGCCCTGAGGGCCGGCAGGAAGTGGCCCTCGGCTCAGAAGCCGTGAAGAAATCAAGCGTCTGTCATGCTGAGCGAAGCGAAGTGTCTGCCTTCATCTCCTTGAAAACAAACAAATGCAGATTCCTCGCTTCACTCAGAATGACTGCACTTGCTGATTTTTTCACACCTTCTCTCGCCGTGAGCTACTATCTTCCGTCGCTCGGCAGGTTTAGAAACTGTCACACCTTAGGTTGACACAAGGGCGGGCTGACTTAATGGACAAATTCGCCTCACGCAACCGTAGACGTTCATGCAGATTTGACAACACGCCGATAATCTCAGAGTGCAGAGTCAGAAAGTGAGGCCCCGATGATTCCTCTTTCGACGCCCTCGCGCGTTGCTTATTTCTCCATGGAAGTAGCCCTGGATCCAGCCATGCCCACCTACAGCGGTGGCCTTGGTATGCTGGCGGGCGACACTTTGCGCTCTGCCGCCGATTTGGGCGTGCGCATGGTGGCGGTAAGTCTCCTGCACCGCAAGGGTTATTTCGCGCAGCGGCTGGACCAGCAGGGTAACCAGAGTGAATCTGCGGCCACTTGGAGTCCGGAGGAAAAACTCGAGCTGATGAAGCCCGTAGTCTCCGTCCGGATCGAGGGGCGCGAAGTCAAGGTGCGCGCCTGGCGATATCTGGTGGAGGGGATTGGGGGCGACGTCCTCCCGGTTTATTTGCTCGATACGAATCTGCCGGATAACTCGGAATGGGATCGTGCCTTGACCGATCATCTCTACGGTGGCGACCTTCACTATCGTCTTTGCCAGGAAGCGGTGTTGGGGATGGGTGGCGTGGCCATTCTTCCCAAACTCGGCCATCACCACATCTCGAGTTATCACCTTAACGAGGGGCACGCGGCCTTACTCGTGCTCGCCCTGGTGGGCCAGCGCATGGCGGGCCGAAACATCCGCGAGGCGAAGCCGGATGATTTGCTCGCAGTTCGGAATAAATGCGTGTTCACAACTCACACGCCGGTGCCTGCCGGCCACGATCAGTTCCCCATCGAGATGGTGCGCCAGGTATTGAGCGAAGACCACGCGGTGGCCCTCCAGTCTTTGAATGCTTGCCTGGACGGCCATCTGAACATGACTTACCTGGCCCTGGCGGGTTCTCGTTATGTGAACGGCGTGGCTATGCAGCACGGCGAAGTTTCGCGCCACATGTTTCCAAGCTATTCGGTCCGGGCTATCACCAACGGCGTTCACGGGCTCACCTGGACCTCGCCTCCGTTCCGCGACCTTTACGATCGGCACATGCCGGAGTGGCGGCGGGACAATCTTTATCTTCGCTATGCTATCGGCATTCCTCTCGATGAGATTCTCTCCGCGCACGCCTTGGCCAAACACGCCCTGCTCCAGGAAGTTCAAAAACGGACCGGCGTACAACTCGATGAAAAAGTCATGACCATCGGTTTTGCCCGTCGGGCGGCAACCTACAAGCGCGCCGACATGCTTTTCCGCAAGCCGGAGCAATTGAAGGGAATCGCGCGAACTGTCGGCCCGCTGCAGGTTATCTATGGCGGAAAAGCTCATCCCAACGACGATGGAGGAAAGGATCTCATCCGGCGGATCTTCCAGGCGGCCGACGTCCTTAAGGATGCGATTAAGGTGGTTTATGTTCCGAATTACGACTGGACGTGGGCGCCCTTGCTTTCGAGCGGCGTCGACCTCTGGCTGAATACGCCCAAGCGGCCGCAGGAAGCTTCCGGCACGAGCGGCATGAAAGCCGCGCTCAATGGCGTTCCGAGTTTCAGCATTCTGGACGGCTGGTGGGTGGAAGGTTGTCTCGAGGGCTTCACCGGGTGGTCGATCGGCTATGGCGCCGAGACCGCTGACAACGACGACACCGAAGCCTCTTCGTTGTACGCCAAGTTGGAGATGATTATCCTTCCCATGTTTTATGGCCGGCCTAAAGCGTACGCCGCGGTGATGCGCTCCGCGATTGCCGTCAATGGCTCGTTCTTCAACACGCAGCGAATGGTGTCGCAATATATCTCCAACGCCTATTTCCAAAACGGCGAGTTTTGACGGAAGGGACCAGCGAGTCAGAATTCAGGATTCAGGCAGCGCAGAGTCCCTGGTATTGGGACTCTGCGGTTCTTCCTTGGATGTCTTATACTAACCTAGGAACTAACTAGCTTAATATCATCTAAAATACAATATCACGGCGTTTGAACGACACAGACCCTGCAGTACGTGCTCCGAGGCTACCCGGGCCAGCAGTTGCAATTCGTGCTCTGACAGCGTCCCCCCGGCGCGGCAGCAGCCAACGGGTGATGAAGAAGAATCGGCCGGGCAGCGCCAGGCGTCGTGCGCGTGACTCGACGCGACATTATCGCCCCCTTCCGCACGCCACACGGAAATGCCGCAGGGTCCGACGCTAGGGACTCTGCGCTACCCCTCCGCGGCCGCCAGCCCTTCCAAATAGAAACCACGCTATACTGACACCTGGCACCAAGCGCCTGAGACCCGGAGCAACTATGGACACACCCAAGAACTATCTGATGGACATGGATGGCGTTCTTGTTACCGGCACCAACATCGTCCCTGGCGCTCGGAAGTTCATCGACCGGTTGCGCGAGCGCAATGCAAAGTACCTGGTGTTGACGAATAACCCGCGCTACACTCCGGGCGACCTCTCCCATCGCCTGCAGTGGATTGGGCTCGAAATACCTTCCCAGCGCATCTTCACCTCGGCCCTGGCTACAGCCCGGTTTCTGCACTCGCAGCGGCCCGGCGGCACCGCCTTTGTGATCGGGGAAAGCGGGCTCACCGATGCCATTCACGAGGCGGGTTATGTGATCACAGACCACAGCCCTGAATATGTCGTGCTTGGCGAAACCAACAGCATCGATTTTGAGCAAATTACCAAGGCCATTCGTCTGGTCAGCAGTGGGGCGCACTTTATCGCCACTAACCCCGATCCGGCGGGGCCGGCGGAGGACGGCCTGGTGCCTGCCTGCGGCGCCATGGCAGCCCTGATCGAGCGCGCCAGCGGTGTAAGTCCGTTCTTCGTCGGCAAACCGAACCCGCTCATGATGCGCCTCGCCTTGAATTACCTGGGCGCCCACTCAGAAGAGACGGTTATGATCGGCGATCGCATGGATACCGATATCGTGACGGGAATCGAATCCGGAATGGAAACCATCCTGGTCCTCAGCGGCGTCACTCGCAAGGAAGATGTCCGCCGCTTTCCCTACCAGCCCACGAGGATTGTGGGTAACATCGGAGAGATCGAAGCCTGAGAGATCAGAAATCAGGGTCAGAAGTCAGAAGTCAGAAGTCAGAAGTCAGAAGTGACTTGTCTCCTGAGTCAGAAGTTCGGTGAGGAATTCAGCCCGCGGAGCGGACGGCAGAGTGTAGCCCACGGCGCAAGCCGTGGGTCGCGAGAGCCAACCCTCAACCCCATCCCCTCTCCCGCCCGGCGGGAGAGGGGAGCCGAGGGCCGAGCGAGGGGAGTCTAACCCAGGGCTTAGAAGCTGTGAAAGAATCGCTGCCTGTCATCCTGAGCGCAGCGAAGGATCCCGGCAGTTTCCTATGTTTTAGCGATTCACGGACAACTGCAGAGATCCTTCGCTGCGCTCAGGATGACACGTTTCCCAATTTCTTCACACCTTCCCATGCCCTGGGCTACTCCATGCAGCCCCTGACGGGCTCTGAAGAAACTTTTGACGCAGGAGACCAGGATTTCCAGCCCGACGCAGCAGCCTGCCTACCTGCCTAGCTGCCCATCTGCCCATCTGCCCGCTGCCGCCTTCCACGGCGGGACTTCGGGCAGCAACTTTTCGAACTCCTCGATAAGCGAGGTTTCGTAGCTGCCGGTGTAAGTCTGATTGAAGAAACGCTCGATGCCCTCGCGATAGAACCTTTCCCACGACTGCTCTTCGTGACCGGGATTGATGGGAAAGAACAAGGCGCCATTGGCTCGCGCGGCGGCCAAGTCGCCGGGCGCATCGCCGATCATCAAGACGCAACCCTTCGCATACTTGCCGCCTGAGGCAATCTTCAGGTGCTCTCTTTTACTGCCCATTTCCTGGCCCGCCAGCAGCGCGGCATACTTCGCGATGTCGTGCTCCTGCCATTCACGTTCCAACGTTACGCTTGACGCTACGGACACGCAGATGATGTCAGCTCGCGGCGCAAGTCTCTCGGCGCAGGCGCGGAACCACGGGAAGGGAGGCATGCCTTTGACCCGATCAGCGAGCGAGCGGTTGACAGCTTTGCTCCACTCCAAGGCTTGCTCGAGCACCGGGTCGCCGGTCCTCCGAACTTCCGCCTCAAGCGCAGGATTTCCCAGGGGCGCGCCGGAATCGATCCAGGCCTGAAGGCTCGAAACATCCGGGAATGCTGCGCCGCACCGCATGGCTTCCGGCCAGTCGCGCAGCAGTTCAAAGGTCTTCGTGAGGGCAGGGAAGCGGTTGGCGCCCCGCCACTTTGAGCGGAGGCTGACGAATTCGGCCGCGGCGTGCACGTATTCCGAGATCGCTTGGAGTTTCCAGTACTCAATGATGGTCGGGATGAAGCACTCCTTTTGCTTGATCTCCATGGTGTCGAAAACGCACCCATCCGAATCGATGCCCACAAAAAACGAGTGCCGGGGTTGGAAGGCGTAGAGTTTGTCTTTGGGCGATGCTTCCATTATTCCTCGCGCAGCTTTCGGATGGGCAACCAACGACTGGGCGCTCGGGAGCCGTCTGCCGGTTACCCCCGGACGCGCCATCTTACCGCAGAATCAGTATAGGTGTCCCGGCAGGCTGCGGGGATTTTTCTACGGCCTGCCAGTGGTGGGTGCGCACGGCTGCGAAGAGCCTCGACCTCGAAGCGGCTTGCATTCTTTGCGGCCTTAGCGTACTTTGCCTTTTCGTTGTTTCCACCGTCGCGGCGGAATCGAGTTTAGGCCGACGAAATGCATGCGGTTCTTGTGGGTAGCCGACAGCGGAATTGTTGAGCCAAACCGGAAATTCGAAACTGGAGAATCGTGCAAGTGTCGATGCGCTCGACCGCGAAGTTGCGACAAGACGTTCATTGGCTGGCGACACTTCTTCTGGCCGCGGGACTTGTGCCCGCCTTCTTGCTTCTTAAGCTGCCCTTCCGCTTTGCCTGGATGAACTTCCTCTCGAGCTACTGGATCAGCTTGACCTTGCAGTCGATTCCGGTTGCCGTCTTGCTGTACCTGGTTGGTTTTCCGGCCCGGCAGACGTTGGGTCCGCTGTGGGATCGCTATCGTGGGCAGAAGCTCCGCATCGTGGGTTTAATCGTCTTTGTCGCCCTGATGGTCTCGGTGCTCACGCCCGTGGTTGCCGTGATCTTCATCGTAGCGACGGTTGCGCTGCTCGAAGTCGTAGACCGCGCCAGGGGTGATTCGGCATTGCTGGTCAGGTGGCTCACCGCCCTGGTGGTCCCCGCCGCCTATCTGTTTGTCGGGCTTATATTGGTGTTCACTTACAACGACGTGATAGCTGCCGCGAGATATACGGGCGCTTACGATCGCGCCTTCCTCAGGATGGACTCCCTCCTGCTGTTGGGAAAATCGGTATCCGGATGGTCCCGCTATGCGGCTGTGCACTTCGGATTGCCCTTTTTCAGATTTTTGGAATTCATTTACTTCCGGATGTTCCCCCAAATTGGCGCCGCGCTCATCATTACGGCATTCTGCTTCGGGAAGCGAGAGGCCCTCCGCTTCGCCGGGACCATCCTGACTGCGTATTACCTTGCCCTGGTCATTTTTTTAATTTGGCCCAGCATGGGTCCGTTTTTCACATGCCCCGCCCACTTCTCCGAATTCCCGCCCTCGCTGGTCACGTATGCCGCACAGAAGAACTTCCTGGTCAAGGCAGGACTGCTCTGGAATCACAGGCCCATTTTCGAGATCGATACTGATTTCTTTATTGCCTTTCCCTGTATGCATATTGCTCAGCCTCTCATCGTCATGTGGTTTCTGCGCCGCTGGAAAGGTATGGTGATTTGCCTTGCGATCTACGACCTGGTTCTCATTCCCGCAATTCTCCTTCTGGAGTGGCATTACGCTGTGGATCTGATTGGAGGTGTACTTGTGGCAGGGCTCGCGATCGCATTGACTTATTCGTCGAATGAACGCCAGGGTTCGGGACAACTGAAGCCCGTCGCCGCCGCCCCCGCAGAGACCTCAGTAACCGGGAGAGCTTGAAGGTGGTTGATGACAGCGCGGTTTGTTGACAATGGGGAAACAAAATCCGGGCGGACGACGTCCGTGACAGATCCGAGCGTCTTGCGGGCGGCCGGAGCGCCGCCTAGCCAGCCCGACAGTTTCGTTACACGCTCCCAGGTTTCGCGGCAATCTTTCCTGAAGAACTTGACCTCTTTCCCCGCTCTCCTGGCAGTCTTGCTCGTGGTGGCCGTGTTTGTCCCCCTGCGCGATTTCAACGTGGACCCGGACCTTTGGTGGCACCTCAAGGTGGGGCAGGGTATCCTGGCCACGCACCACTGGCCGGCTGGGGACACCTACTCCTTCACGGCGCCAGGCACTCCCTGGATGGCCTATGAATGGCTGGGCGAGACGCTGCTGGCTGCCGCGCACCGGGCCCGGGGACTGACGGGGCTCATGGGGCTCGACCTGGCGCTCGGAGCCGCGATTCTGCTGGCGTTGTATGCCTTGGCTTCATTGCGGTCGGGCAATTCGAAGGCGGCTTTTGTGTCTTGCGCGTTGCTGCTGCCGCTTATCGTGGGTTTCTTCAGCTTACGCCCGCAGGAGCTTGCCACTCTTTTTCTCATACTGACCCTTATCATTCTGGAGCTTTTTCGGAGGGGCCGCAGGGGCGCGCTCTGGTTATTGCCCCTGCTTTTCCTGTTGTGGGTGAACACGCACGGGAGTTTTGTGGTCGGCTTCTTCGCCCTCGGCGTGATGGGGGCAAGCGGACTAGTCGAGCTTCGGCTGGGAAGCGTCGAATCGACGCTGTGGACCGCGGCCCAGCGGCTGCGCTTAGGTCTGGCACTCCTGGCGAGCCTCCTCGCCCTGTTTGTCACCCCCTACGGGCCGAAACTGGCCGGCTTTCCTCTGGAGATGGCGTTCTCCCATCCCCTGGTCGTCTCAACTATCACGGAGTGGCAACCCATCCCGTTCAACCTGCCGGTTGGAAAGATCTTTCTGGCCTTGCTGGTGGGGTTCATGGCGGCTCAGATCATTTTTTGTTTCACCTGGCAGTTGGCGGAAATCACCCTTTTTCTTGCCGGCGTGGTTGCGGCCTGCCTGCATTGGCGTTTCCTGCTGGTCTTTGTCCCGTTTTGCGCGCCGCTCCTGGCGGTGATCCTGAGCCGCTGGATGCCGCCCTATGAGCCCCGCAAAGATAAGCACGCTTTGAATACGATACTCATGGTCGCGGCCATCGTGAGTATGGTTCGTTTTTTCCCGTCGCAAGCAGAACTTGAGAAGCGCGTGGCCGAGAACTGGCCCGTGGAAGCCGTTCAGTACCTCGAAACACATCCACCGCCGCAGCCCATGTTCAACGCGTACGGGTACGGCGGGTACCTGATTTTCCACGGCCCGAACAAGGTTTTTATCGACGGACGCACAGATCTCTACGAACCCTCGGGTGTGCTTGCCGACTATGAGAGCATTTCCCGAGCCGCGACCAACGCCCTTACCCTGCTCTGGGCGTATAACATACAGTCGTGCCTTGTGCAGCGGAACGAAGCGCTGGCTACATTGCTTGCCGCTTCCCCGCAGTGGCAGAGAGTCTACGCCGACTCGCAGAGCGCACTGTTCATACGTGAGCCTTCACCTTAGGGTCGGGCAGGTGACGGCGTATTTGGCTGCAGCGTACGAATCCGGTCGATCGTCGGCCAAAGTGCGGATGAGGTAAACTACCCGGCTGGCATCCGAACCTGCGGATAAGCGAATGGCCACGACCAACCCGAGACCCGATGCGCCTTCCATGCTGAGAAGGGCCTTTTCTTTTCCGGTGTTTCTGGGCGCGCTGCTGGTGGCCGGCGTTTTCCTGAACTTGAGCGCGCGTCTCGAAAATGACGCCGCCCTGCCCACCGGTCATTGGCACATCGCTTTTCTCGAGGGAGACACCTTCTGGCACATCGCCGCGGCCGAGCGCATCCTGGCGACGCACTCCTGGCCGACCACCAACTACTACTCGTTTACGGCGCCCAACAGCCCGTGGCTTGACTACCAGTGGCTGGGCGAAGTGCTGATGGCGACGGCGTCCCGCCTGGGTGGGCCCCGCGCGCTGCTGGCGCTGCTACTGGTTCTGGGATCGGCAATCTTCCTGCTCCTCTACTATTATGCTTATTTGCGCAGCGGCAACATAAAGGCGGCCCTCGCGGGCTGCGCTGCCGTCTGGCCCCTGCTCGGGGTATGTTTCACCCTTCGCCCCCAACTGCTGGGCTACATTTTTCTTTTGGTGACCTTGATCCTGCTGGAACGCTATCGCCAGGGCCTTCAGAAGTCGCTCTGGCTGCTTCCGGGTATATTCGTGCTTTGGGTGAACACGCACGGAACGTTCAGCTTCGGCCTGCTGGCTATCGGGGTTTATTGGGCTGCCGGGCTCAGGGAGTTCCATCTGAGCGGCCTCGAGAGCAGGAGTTGGGCGCGAGGCCAGCGCCTGCACCTGGGATTGATCTTGCTTCTTTGCGGACTCGCAACGCTGGTGAATCCTTACGGGCCGCGACTGCTCTGCGGCCTCGCTGAGCCTGTCTCCCAGCCTCTGGTGATGGCCTACGTCGATGAGTGGCAGCCGCTGAATTTCAAAGAGCTTTATGGCAAGTGGTTTCTGGTCGTGCTTTTCTTGTTCTTCCTTGCCCCCGTCCTCTGGCGGATTCGATGGCGCATCGAGGAGTTGGCTTTGATCCTCATCGCGGCTTACTTGGCCTGCGTGCACCAGCGCATCGTGGTCTTCTTTGCCATCCTGGTTGCGCCGCCCATTGCGGCGCTCGTGGCGAAGTGGTGGTCCGGATATGACAAGGCGAAGGATAAGCCGCTCTTGAACGCCCTCCTGATGTTGCTGTTTGCGCTGGGGATGGCTGCATTCTTTCCTTCTGCCGCGAGCCTGCAGCGCGTCATTGATCTGAATCAGCCCCGCCGCGCCGTTGACTATCTTCGGAAACACCCTATCCCCGGCCCGATGTTCAACGATCAGTTCTGGGGCGGTTACTTGATCTGGGCCTTCGGAGGCCAACACCCGGTCTTCATCGACGGCCGCTGCGACGCGTACGAGCCGGCGGGCGTGCTTGGAGATTACATCGGGATCATGCGCGCGGACGCGAATTCGTTGGCGCTGCTCGCCAAGTACCGAGTGCAGTCCTGCCTCATCGAACGCGGCGGTTCGCTTTGCACTTTACTCGAGAGCCGGCCGGATTGGAAGCGCGTTTACGAGGACGATCTGAGCGTATTGTATGTGAAGCAGAACCCTTGAAGTGTGAGAGAGCGGCTGCTCTCGTCTTGATCGCAGCCGGGACGACAGCCTTCCCCACGGAGATGTAGGTAGGTGTCACCCTGGGCGAATCGATGGATGAATTATTCTGAGTCCTGGAAGGGCGGGGCTGAAGAGCCTGTGTGAGAACTCGCCCAGCGTGCCATCCTGAGCGCAGCGAAGGATCCCTGTAGTTTGTCGCAACGAGTAAAATCATGGAACTGCCGGGATCCTTCCTTCGTTGCACTCAGGACCGCCTTCGGCTCCTCAGG
>Ga0335078_10004627_pt1 | contig 20362 bp, 21 predicted proteins | sample Lox_Sample_32_FD_206711 | JGI IMG/M metagenome (GOLD analysis project Ga0335078, IMG submission 206711) | Soil microbial communities from Loxahatchee National Wildlife Refuge, Florida, United States - Lox_Sample_3.2 | ecosystem: Environmental > Terrestrial > Soil > Wetlands | place: USA... | reverse complement strand
ATTACGCCAAAATCGAGAGCGAGAAACAGAATCGCAAAGTGGCGGACGGGGAGATTCAGACGGCGTGCCAGGCCACCTGCCCGACGGAAGCCATCATTTTCGGCAATATCAACGATCCCAACAGCCGAGTGGCGAAGATGAAGGCGGAAAAGTCGAACTACGGTTTGTTGGCCGATCTCAATACGCGCCCGCGCACAACCTATCTGGCGGCGCTTCGAAATCCCAATCCGGAGGCGGAGCAGTAGGCCATGCCTGACGAAACCCAGGTTACGGATCAACCGGCGCCGCAAAAAATCATTGCCCAGGGTTATACCTTCGGCACGGTAACCGACCAGATCGCCACGGTCGTTCTCACCAAAAAGACGCCGGTCTTCTGGATGGCAAGCTTCGCGCTCGGGATCGTGCTGCTGCTGTTGTTCCTGTTGGCGGTGGGGGTTTTGCTGCTGAAGGGCGTCGGCGTCTGGGGCCTCCGCACGCCGGTGATGTGGGGATTCGCCATCACCAATTTCGTCTGGTGGATCGGGATCGGCCACGCCGGCACGCTGATTTCGGCCATTCTGCTGCTGCTCAACCAGCGCTGGCGCAATTCCATCAACCGCTTTGCCGAAGCCATGACACTTTTCGCGGTGGCGTGCGCGGGCATGTTTCCGCTGCTGCACCTGGGCCGTCCGTGGCTTTTTTACTGGCTGTTTCCATACCCCAACACGATGGCGATCCAGCCGAATTTCCGCAGCCCGCTGGTTTGGGACGTGTTCGCGGTTTCGACCTACGCCACGGTGTCGGCGCTGTTCTGGTATGTGGGCCTGATGCCCGACCTGGCCACGCTGCGCGACCGCACACAGAATCGCGTGGCGCGATTCATCTACGGAATCATGGCGATGGGCTGGCGCGGATCGGCGCGGCACTGGAGCATCTACGAAACCGCGTCGCTGCTGCTGGCCGGCCTGGCCACGCCGCTGGTGCTTTCGGTGCACACGGTGGTCAGTTTCGACTTCACCATCGGCATCGTCCCCGGCTGGCATAGCACGTTCTTCCCGCCTTACTTTGTGGCGGGCGCGATTTACTCGGGTTTTGCCATGGTGCTGGCGCTGGCTATCCCGCTGCGGCAGGTTTACGGATTGAAGGGCCTGATCACGGATACGCACCTCGACAATTCCGCCAAGGTGATGCTGGGCACGGGACTGATCGTGGCGTACGCCTATATCATGGAAGCGTTTACGGGGTGGTACAGCGGCAATGTCTACGAGCACGCGGTGACGGTGAACCGCATGACCGGGCCGTATGCGACGCAGTACTGGACTCTGGTTCTGTGCAACATCATCGCGCCGAATTTCCTGTGGATCAAGAAGATTCGCCAGACGCCCTGGCTGCTGTTCACCTGGAGCCTGATCGTGCTGGTCGGCATGTGGCTGGAGCGCTACGTGATCATCGTGAGCAGCCTGGCGCAGGATAACCTGGTTTCGTCCTGGCGTGTGTTCCAGGCGACGCGCTGGGATTGGGCCACGTATGTCGGCACCATCGGCCTGTTCCTGTTCCTGTTCTTCCTGTTCATCCGGCTGCTGCCGATGATTTCGATTTTTGAAGTTCGCACGCTGCTGCCGCAGGCCAAAGTGGAGGAGGAACGCGGATGAAGGCGCCGTATTACGGCCTGATCGCCGAGTTCGACAATCCGACGGCGCTGGTGGCGGCGGCGCGGGCGGCGCGCGAAAAGGGCTACCGCAAGCTGGATGCGTATTCGCCATTTCCCATCGAAGAACTGTCGGACGCGCTGCACCTGCATCGCAACCGGCTGCCGCTGATCGTGCTGATCGGCGGGCTAACGGGCGGGATCCTGGGTTACCTGTTGCAGTATTACGTGACGGTGTGGGACTTCCCGATCAACATCGGCGGCCGTCCGCTGCATAGCTGGCCGGCGTACATCATCATTACTTTCGAAATGACCATTCTGTTTGGGGCGCTCTCCTGCGTATTAGGGCTGCTGGGCCTATGCCGGCTGCCGGAGCCGTATCATCCGGTGTTCAACGTGCCGCGATTCGCCTTCGCCAGCCGCAATCGCTTTTTCCTCTGCATCGAGTCGACGGATCCGCTGTTCGACAAAGAGAAGACGTCGGAGTTTCTGGAGGGTCTCGAGCCGAGAGAGGTGTCCGAAGTTGCGCACTAGAGGCGGGTTTGAGAGCAACGTGGCGCAAGCACTCGTGCTTGCGGCGCCGGCACTCATGACGGCGCTTGAGGACGGCAGCAGCACAGAAAAGCGCATCGAAACGAGTGTCGATGCTGCAGGCCCTAGTGCCCGCGCCACGGGCACAGGGAAACCAATACTTCTGGCCGCCATGGTGGCGCTCGCAGCGTGCGGTATCGGGTGCCGGCAGGACATGCACGACCAGCCGAAGTTCATTCCACTTCGGCCCAGCGACTTTTTCGCGGACGGGCGCAGCGAGCGTCAATTGATCGAGGGCACGGTGGCGCGCGGGCATCTGAACGACGACGTGCTGTACTACACGGGCAAGAGCGCGGACGGCCAGTTCTCCAACGAGTTTCCGTTTCCGGTGACGAAGGACGTGATCGAGCGCGGCCATCAGCGCTACAACATCTATTGCACTCCCTGCCACGGCCGGATTGGCGATGGCAACGGAATGGTGGTATCGCGCGGATACCGTCACCCGCCGTCCTATCACATCGACCGGCTGCGCCAGGCGCCCAACGGATATATCTACGATGTGATCACCAATGGGTTCGGCGCGATGCCGGATTACGCGGCACAGATTCCCGTCGAAGACCGGTGGGCGATTGTGGCCTACGAGCGCGCGCTGCAGTTGAGCCAGCATGCCACGATGGACGAAGTCCCGGCGGAGGAACGCGCCAAGCTCTCGGGCGGAGGGTCGCAATGACGGCGCAGGGCCTGGATTTCGGGATTTCGACGGAGTTGCGCGGCGAAATGCGGCAGTGGCGCAATCGCGCCGCCATCGTGGGCGTAATCGGCCTGGCGCTAACCGCGGTGGGTTTTGTAGCGGTCTCCCCGAACCAGTTTTACCGGTCGTACCTGTGGTCGTATATTTTCGTGATCGGGCTGACGCTGGGGCCGATGGCCTGGCTGATGCTGCAATACCTGACCGGCGGCAACTGGGGAGTGGTTGTCCGGCGTCCGGCGGAAGCGGCGGCGCGCACGCTGCCACTGGTAGCGGTGATGTTCCTGCCCGTTGTAGTGGGCATGAACAACCTGTATGAGTGGATGCCGGTGCATCATCCGGTACTGCCGGCAAACAAGCAGATCTGGCTCACGCCGATGTTCGTGCTCATCCGCGTGGTGGTCTATTTCGCGGGGTGGCTGCTGCTGGCCTGGTATTTGAACCGCTGGTCGGCGCAGGAAGATCGCGAAGGCGGGACGGCGGCGCACCGCAAGCTGGGCATGATCGCGGGGCCGGGAATCGTCTTTTGGGCGCTGGCGGTCACTTTCTTTTCAATCGACTGGATCCTGTCGCTGGAGCCGGGCTGGTTCTCCACCATGTTCCCGCTACTGATGATCGCGAGCGAGGCTCTGACGGCGATGGCGTTTCTGATCACGCTGCTGGTGCTGCTTTCGTATCGCAAGCCGCTTTCAGACGTGCTGACGCCGCGCATCCTTCACGATCTGGGGAAGCTGCTGCTGGCGATGGTGATGGTTTGGGCGTATTTTTCGTTTTCGCAGTTCCTGATCATCTGGGCGGGCAACCTGCCGGAAGAAGTGCCATATTATGTGGTTCGTTTGAAGAACGGATGGGACCTGATGGCGCTGGTGCTGGTTTTCGGCCACTTCGCGTTGCCCTTCGCGCTGCTGCTGTCGCGCGATCTGAAGCGTAATTTCAAGCTGCTGGCATCCATCGCGGTGTTCATCCTATGCATGCGCCTGGTGGACCTGTACTGGCAGATCAGCCCGTATTTCCGCAAGGAAGGGTTCGGCATCAGTTGGATGGACATCACCGCTCCGGTGGGTTTGATCGGCATCTGGCTGGCAATTTTTCTGACGCAGCTTGAAAAGCGGCCGCTGCTGCCGCCGAACGAGCCGACCATCGAGGAGGTGCTGGCTCATGGCGAATGAGCAGGGTCCCGAGAAACCGGGTCCGCGACACGAGGAATCGGATGTCAATGTATTCGCCATCGGGCGGTTCGCATTTGCGCTGGCGGCGGTGATCGCGGTGTGTATGTTCCTTTTGTTCGGCTTCTTCAACTTCCTGATCAACCGGAACGGCGGCGAGAGGCCCAAGGCATCGGACTTTTCGAGAAACGGCCAGTTGCCTCCGCAACCGCGGCTCGAAGAACGGCCGGCGCTCGAGCTGAAGGCGTTCCGCGATGCCGAGGATCACGAGTTGAACAGCTACGGCTGGGTGGATCAGAAGAACGGCGTGGTACATATACCGATCGATCGCGCCATCGATCTGCTGGCGCAGCGCGGGTTGCCTTCGAGGCAGCAGAAGGGCCCGCAGACGGCGGCTTCGGATGTCAGTGTGCCCGTGGAGAGCGGGCTGGGTCCGAAAATGCAGCAAGTGGGTGGACCGCTTGCGGGAGAGGGGAAATGAAAAGAAAGGCTGGCACGGTGGATTGGCGGGACAGATCTGGCATGCAGCTGACTTCAGCACGCCGGCGGGAGCGCCGGCGCTGCACGCATGGGTGCGCGCGCCACATCGGGCTGCTGATGATATCTATCTTCACTCTCGCTGCGCAGCCGGGGCAGCCGGCGCCGGCGCAGCCCTCGTATAGCATGCAGGACGGCAACCTGAGGCCCGCGCTCCCAGGGGCGCTGCAGGGTGTCGGGATCGACCAGAGACTCGACTACCAGCTCCCCCTGGACACGGTATTTCGCGACGAAGCCGGCCGCAGCGTGCCGCTCTCGACCTTCTTCAAGTCCGGGAAACCGGTGATCCTGGCGCCCGTCTATTATCGCTGCCCGATGCTGTGCACGCAGATTCTGACGGGCCTGGAGAGCGCCCTCAAAGCGGTGTCATTCAACCCCGGGCAGGATTTCCAGGTGGTGGCGTTCAGTTTCGACCCCAAGGACACGCCGGAAACCGCGGCGTCGAAGAGGGAGTTATATCTGCGCCGTTACGCGCGTCCGGGAACGGCGAACGGCTGGCATTTTCTCACGGGCGACGAACAAAATATCAAGCGATTGACCGATGCTCTGGGATTCCACTTCAAGTACGACGCGAAGAGCGACCAGTTCGCACACGCCAGCGCAGTGATGATCGCCACGGGGGATGGACGTCTGTCGCGCTATTTCTACGGCGTGGAATACGCGCCGCGTGATATCCGCCTGGGGCTGGTGGACGCCTCCAAGGGCGATATCGGGACCCCCGTCGACCAGGTTCTGTTGTTCTGCTTCCACTACGATCCGGCGACTGGAAAGTACGGCGCGGTGGCTCTGGGAAGCTTGCGCGTTGCCAGCGCGTTGTTCGTGCTGATCGGCGGAGCGTTTTTGGTAATTGTGATCCGGCGCGAAAAGCGCCACCAGAAGCCCGGCGGAAGCCGGGCTGGACACGTTCGATAATGGGCAGACTACCTTTCACACCGGAGCAGGCGTCGACATTCGCACCCGACGTCGACCACCTTCTCTATTTCCTGCTGGCGGTCACGGTCTTCTTCACGCTGTTGATTTTCGGCGCGATCTTCTACTTCGCGGTGCGCTACCGGCGGCGTTCGGAGCGCGAACTGCCGCACGCGTCTCACGGCGGCATGGCGCTCGAGATCCTGTGGACGGTGATTCCCTTCGGGCTGACGATGGTGATGTTCACCTGGGGCGCCGACATTTTCTTCCGCGAGAGCCGGCCGCCCGCCGACGCAATGCAGATTTACGTGGTGGGCAAGCAATGGATGTGGAAGCTGGAGCACATGGAAGGCAAGCGGGAGATCAACGAACTGCACATCCCGCTGGGCCGCCCCATCAAGCTGACTATGACGTCGGAAGATGTGATCCACAGTTTCTTCGTGCCGGCGTTCCGCACCAAGCAGGACGTGGTGCCGGGCAAGTACTCGGTGACCTGGTTTCAACCGACCAAAACCGGGAAGTTTCACCTGTTCTGCGCGGAATACTGCGGCACGAACCACTCGCACATGATCGGGTACGTGTATGTGATGGACCCGGCCGACTATGCCAACTGGCTGCGCGGCAACCAGACCGGAGCGTCGCTGGCGGACACCGGCGCCAAGCTTTTCCAGGACCTGGCTTGCTCCAACTGCCACAAAGCCGACAACAGCGGCCGCTGCCCCTCGCTGACGAATTTGTTTGGATCGGCCGTCAAACTGGCGGGCGGTGGGACCGTGAAGGCCGACGAGGGCTATCTGCGCGAATCCATCCTGCAGCCGAACGCCAAGATCGTGGCGGGCTATCAGGCGGTGATGCCGACCTTTCAGGGTCTGGTAACGGAAGAGGGAGTTTTGCAATTGGTGGAATATATCAAGTCGCTGGCGCCGCAGCCGGCGGCCGCGGCGGGAGGCGCGCACTAGAAGGATGATTACCGCGGCGGAACAAACGCGCGTAGATTACTTAAATGAGAGTTACGGCATCAAGTCGTGGCTGCTGACCAAGGATCATAAGCGCATCGGCTTGCTGTACCTGGCTACGATCACGCTGTTCTTTTTCCTGGGCGGTGCTTTCGCCACGCTGATCCGCGTCGAACTGCTGACCCCGCAGGGCGGCCTGGTCTCGTCGGAGACCTACAATAAGCTGTTCACCATGCATGGCGTGGCGATGATTTTCTTCTTCCTGATCCCCTCGATTCCAGCCACGCTGGGCAATTTCTTCCTGCCGATGATGATCGGAGCGCGCGACCTGGCGTTCCCGCGCATCAACCTGCTGAGCTGGTATCTGCTGGTGATCGGCGGGTTATTCGCGCTTTTCGCGATGCTGGCAGGCGGCGTCGATACGGGATGGACTTTCTACACCCCGTATAGCACCACTTATTCGAATTCCTGGGTAATTGCCACTGCCGTCGGTATCTTCATTGCCGGATTTTCTTCCATTCTGACCGGCTTGAACTTTATTGTTACGGTGCATCGCATGCGCGCTCCCGGCATGACCTGGTTCCGGCTGCCGCTGTTCGTGTGGTCCAACTACGCGACCGCGCTGATCCAGGTGCTGGGAACCCCGGTGCTGGCGGTCACCATCGTGCTGGTCTTCTGCGAACGCTTCTTTCATATCGGTATCTTCGACCCGGCGTTGGGCGGCGATCCGGTACTGTTTCAGCACCTCTTCTGGTTCTATTCGCATCCGGCCGTGTACATCATGGTGCTGCCGGCCATGGGAGTCATCAGCGAGTTAGTTTCGGTCTTCTCGCGCAAACAAGTGTTCGGCTATCATTTCGTGGCGTTTTCGAGCATGGCCATCGCCGTTCTTGGATTTTTGGTCTGGGGACACCACCTGTTTGTGAGCACGCAATCGGTCTATGCCGGCATGGTGTTTTCGTTCCTCAGTTACTTTGTGGCGATCCCGTCGGCGATTAAAGTTTTTAACTGGACAGCCACGTTATATAAAGGGTCGATTTCCTATGCGACGCCGATGCTGTACGCGTTCGGTTTTGTGGGGCTGTTCACCATCGGCGGCCTGACGGGCCTATTCGTAGCGTCGCTGGGTATTGATGTTCACGTCACCGATACGTACTTCGTCGTAGCGCACTTCCACTACATCATGGTCGGCGGGACCATCATGGCGTACCTGGGAGGGCTGCACTACTGGTGGCCTAAGATGACCGGGCGTATGTACCCCGAGTTATGGGCCCGGCTTTCCGCGCTGGTGATCTTCCTCGGCTTCAACCTGACGTTCTTTCCGCAATTCATTCTCGGGTATCTGGGGATGCCGCGCCGCTATCACAACTATCCGCCGGAATTTCAGGTCCTGCACGTGCTTTCGACCGCGGGTGCATCGGTGCTGGCAGTCGGCTACTTAATGCCGATGATCTACTTTATCTGGTCTCTGCGTTACGGGAAACTTGCTCCGGCTAACCCGTGGGGCGCGAGCGGGCTGGAATGGAAGACGCCGTCGCCGCCGCCGCTGCACAATTTCGACGAGACGCCGGTGGTGACGCAAGAGGCCTACGATTACAGTGGCGTCATCGGGGAGGAGATCGAAGTTGGCTAGCCATTCAGAATCGCTGGCTCTGCGCGAGCAGTTCGACACCGAAGCGCAGCAGAAGGAAGCGTCGACGCTGGGGATGTGGATCTTCCTCATCACCGAGGTGATGTTCTTCGGCGGCATGTTCCTGGCGTACACGGTGTACCGGAGCTGGTATCCACATGTTTTCGCCGTCGCCAGCAGCAGTCTGAATGTCTATATCGGAGCCGCCAATACGGTGGTTCTGCTGTGCAGCAGCTTCACCATGGTGATGGCCGTGCGAGCGGCGCAGCTTGGAAAGCGCAACGCGATCATCTGGTTCCTCATCCTTACGCTTGTTTTGGGCGGCGTCTTCCTGGGAGTGAAAGCGTACGAATGGAATGAGAAATTCGTAGAACATCACGTTCCCGGCGCCGGGTTTCACTTTGAAGGCGTACCGCAACAGGGACCGGCGCAAATCTTCTTTTCCCTGTATTTCGCCATGACGGGTCTGCATGCCATGCACATGGTGGTGGGTGTCGGGCTGCTTATTTTCCTGATCGTGGAGACGCGGAAAGGCAAATACTCGGCGTCGTATATGACGCCGGTCGACCTGATTGGCCTGTACTGGCACTTTGTCGATATCATCTGGATTTTCCTTTTCCCCCTGCTGTATCTAATCGACCGGCACCTGAAGACTTAATTATGAGCGAGCACACCGAGCACCAAGTCGATAGCGCGTTGACCTATGTTCTGGTCTTCCTCGGGCTGATCGCCCTGACGGTCATCACGACCGCGGTGGCTTTCGTCGATCTGGGACCGTTCAGCGTAGTGGCGGCGCTGGCCATCGCAACCTGCAAGATGCTGCTGGTGGCCTTGTTTTTCATGCATGTCCGCCACAGTACCCGCCTGACGCGCCTGGTGATGGCGGGCGGGCTGCTCTGGCTGGCAATCCTTATTTTTCTAACGCTGGGCGACTTCATGACGCGGGGCGTGGTCGGCATTCCCGGGAGGTAGATCCGCCGGAGCGGCCATCTCCCTGTTATCCTCGGTTAGTATCTTTCCCATAACCCTAGCCTGCCCGGTACCCTCCATCGATTAGTACGCGTCTAGTTACTTTTCGCCTTTTCAAATACGAGAAGTCGTTCCAGAATGAGTTTCGGGGACGGCCTATGAATGAGCTTTGCCACCCAGGGAACGGGACGCAAACGGTTGAGCCGCAGAGGCGGGCGACGGCGCAAATACCGGCTCGCAACCGCGGCGACCGGCGCTTCGTCGTCAACCTGCCGGCGCGCCTGTCCGCTCCCGGCGACACCTCCGGGCTGGACGCACGAATTCTGGATGTTTCCCGCCACGGCATGCGATTCCAGGTCTCCTCGGCGCCTCCGGGACCTTGCGTTCGAGTGGAGTGGCACGGCCGGGAGTTTCTGGGCGTAATCCGCCACGAGGAGGCGGCGACCGGCGGTTATACATTTGGGATCGAGTTGGACCCGGGATCGGACCCGACGGTCGGCGAAATGCTCGCGCTGCACGCGGCCGAGTTGGAAATCTCCAACCGGCTCCTGCGGGAGCAGAACGAGAATCTGCGCCGGACCAAGGAACGCCTGGTGGCCTACGCGGAATCGCTGGCCAAGAAGAACGACGACCTGTGCGAGGCCAGCGAGGCCGCGCATCAGGCCAGTGAATTCAAGAGCCGCTTTCTGGCCAGCCTCTCCCATGAGCTGAGGACGCCGCTGAACGGGATCGTAGGCTTCGCGCAGATGTTCCACGACGGCGCCCTCGGCCCGGTAACCGATGTACAGCGCGAATGCCTGGGCGACATGCTGCACTGCTCCGATCACATGCTCACGCTCATCGGTCATGTCATCGATCTCACGAAGATTGAGACCGGCAAGATGACGTTTCATTACCAGCAGGTCTCGCTCGTCAAGATCATTCGCGATTCGATTGCCAGCCTGCAGCCGATCGCCGATTCCAATGGCGTCGCAGTGGAATTCCTGTCTGAATGCGGCGTCGATACGGTTGAAGGAGATCCCGCCAGCGTGAAGCAGATTCTCTACAACTACCTGTCCAACGCCTTGAAATTCACGCCCTCGGGCGGCCGCGTGCAGGTTTTCCTCACCTCCGAGGACGACGCGTCCTATCGCATCGGAGTGCGCGACAGCGGGTGCGGGATCGCCGCCGACGACCTGCCCCGGTTGTTTGTCGAGTTCGCGCAACTGCACGTTTCCGATAAGTCGCATGCGGGCTCCGGATTAGGGCTGGCGATCACCCGGCGGATAGCGGAAGCGCAGGGCGGACATGTGGGAGCGGAAAGCGAACTGGGGCGTGGAAGCCTGTTCTACGCGGTGCTGCCTGTGGCGCCGCAAGCGCGGGGTTCGTGCCGCGCTGCCGCGCCGAAAACAATGGCGGCCGTAAGCAGCCGGCCGGCACCACGGTTGTAGCATGGAGAAGTGATCGCCGGCATCATCTCGGATACTCACGGGCTTCTGCGCGACGAAGCGCTGACAGCCCTGTCCGGGTGCGACCTGATCCTTCACGCCGGCGACATCGGCCGCCCCGAAATCCTCGACCGCTTGCGCGCCATCGCTCTCCTCCACGCCATCCGCGGCAATGTGGACACCGGCGATTGGGCGGCGGATCTCGCGGAGACCGCGGTGATTGAGGCCGGCACCGCTTTCATCTATATGTTGCACGACGTGAATGCTCTCGATCTCGATCCGGCGGCCGCGGGCTTCCACGTGGTGGTCAGCGGACACTCCCACCAGCCCTCGCGCAGCGAGCGCGCGGGAGTCATCTATTTGAACCCCGGGAGCGCGGGGCCGCGCCGGTTTCGTCTCCCGATCAGCCTGGCGCGCGTCGACTTCGGGCGCAGGCCGTGGAAAATCGAATTCGTGACGCTGAACGCGGCCGCCTGACCGGTGATTACTGATTCTGCTTGTCGGGTTTCGGACGCGGCGGCTGCGAGTTATCTTCAGCAATGGCCTTGTCCAGTTTCGCCAGTTGCGTTTGCACCGCCTGCGCGTCTTCGGCGCCGGGCGCGAGCTTCAGGTAATTGCGCAAACGCTCGGCGGCCGCAGGATAGTTGTGCTGCTGAATCAGAAGCAACCCCTGCAGATGGGAAATATCGGGAAATTGCTGCAGCGTGTCCAGTTTCGCGGCGGCCTGGACGGACCGCTCCGAGACCTCATAGTTCTTGAGGTTGTAGTAAGCCACCGCATTGAACAGGTAGAGCTGCGGGAACTCGAAGGGATCAAGCCGAACCGCCCGGTCCGTGACATCGGCCAGCGCCTGCCACTTGCGAGCCTGCATGTCGAGGACGGCGATTTGCAGATATGGAGCCAGGAATCGGGAATCGCACTTGATGGCTTCATCGAGCGACTTGCGCGCATCCAGAATTTCATTGCGCTCGGCCTGAATACGTCCTATTTCAGCCCAGGCAGCGGCGAACTTCGGATAGATGTCCAGGGCATGCTGGAACTCCTTTTGGGCTTCGTCCAGATTGTTCTTTTTCTCGAACGACATCCCCTTTTCGAAGGCCTTCTTGGCGTCTTTAGGGGCCTGCAGGGAAACCATGCTGACGGTGGTGCCTTCGTCGCCGCCCTCGCGATGGAGCAGAATCACTCCGATATCAGGCGTGTCGAGCGCCCGATGCCCGGCAAGGCTGACCGATTGCGAACGGTAGCCCGCCAATTTCGCCCGGATGTCGCAATTCTGAAAACGGCGATCGGAAATGGCTCCAGCCGATCCCATGCCGCCCGATCCCGAGCCCATCCCGACTCCACCGCCCATGACTGATCGAAGCGAGCGGCCGGTATCCTCGCTGGCGTCCTGAAAGACGCCCTTTTCATCGCCCAATTGCACGCCGAAATATCCCTGGCTGTCGGTGTAGCCCTCGGTACGGATCACGTTGATGCAGACGCGTTCGATAGCCACTGGCTCCGGCGGAGGTGTGCCGTCATCCAGCATCACCCGTCCGCTGATGAACACCGGCGTCGGCATGGTGGTGCCCGAGGATGAGGTGGATGATGAATTCGTGGAACCGGTTGTGTTGGACGTGCCGATATTTCCCAGGGTCCCAGTGTTGCCGGTACTGGTGGTCGGGCCGCCGATCGTCCCCGTAGAGCCGGTCGAGCCTGTGGTTCCGGTGGTGCCTTTGTTTTGGCAAATGCCGGTAATCGGGATCAGCGCCGACACGAAGACAGCAGCGATGCGGACGCCGTTACGAAAAGGCATGGGTGGATGCCTCCCTACTGCCGACATTATTGCATATACAGATGGCGGGGATTGTTAACTGACCGACATTTTGGGCGCGGAGGCGCAAGGCTGGGTTTGGCCACGCCTTTCCGGCGTAATTGGCGGCCCGATCGCGACGGCTGTTAGAATGATGCCAGATGAAAATCGGAAGGTCGTACGTCCCGTTGGTTGGCAGTCTCGTGCTGCTGCTGGCAGGGTGCTCGGAGCCGCCTGCCCCCGTCAAGAAGGCCGAAGAAAAGCCGGTTCCGGTGACTGGTGACACCGCCTTGTTCAAGATGTTCCAGGTTGCTCACACCTGGGATCCGCGGCCGGAAGTTCTCAAACTGACCAGCAGCCACGTGGCCGATGTGCCCGAGGAACGCGGAAAGGCGGCGGCTTGGGAATGTACGTTCGTGTCTCGCAGCCAGAACCGCTTGCGCACCTACACCTACTCAGTGGTGGAGTTGCTGCCCAATCTGCACAAGGGCGTGTTCATGACCGGCGAGGAGGCGTATTCCTTTACGGCCAAGAACCCGGACACATCCTTCGCTATCGAAGCCGTGAAGATCGATACCGATCAGGCCTATCAGACCGCGCTGACCAAAGCCGACGAGTACGAAAAGAAGAATCCCGGAAAGCCGATCACGCTGGTGTTGGAGATGACGCCGCGATTTCCAGCGCCGGCGTGGCGGGTGATTTGGGGCGAATCGGCCAGCACTTCCAGTTTTTCGGTGTTCGTGGATGCCAACAGCGGGAGGTTTCTGGAAGTGATGCATTAGCCGCTACTCGGCGCTCATGCGGATCAATTGTTCGGCGTGCTTGAGGGCTTCCGGCGTCAGCTTCTGGCCCGAGAGCATGCGTCCAATCTCGCGCTTCCGGCCCTCGCCGTCCAACTCTTCGAGTGCGGCGATCGTCCGGCCGCGCGACTCGCGCTTTTCGACGCGATAGTGATGGTCGGCGAAGGACGCGATCTGCGGCAGATGCGTGACGCACAGGACCTGGTTCGCGGCCGCCAGCTTCTTCAACCGCCGGCCGACGCCTTCGGCCGCGCTACCGCCGACGCCGGCGTCGACCTCGTCGAACACCAACGTGCGCACCGGGTCCGAGGCCGACTTCTTAGCCGCGGCCAGGCAGGTCTTGAGCGCCAGCGCGATTCGCGAAATCTCGCCGCCGGACGCGACTCGATCGAGCGGACGCGGCTCCTCGCCAAGGTTCGGAGACACGAGAAAGTCCACGCGGTCGCTGCCGTTCGCCGACCAAGGCGCGTCGGCCAGTTCCACGCGGAAGACCGTCCGTTCCATGGCAAGCTGCGCCAGTTCGGCCTCGACGCGCTTCTCCAGCTTCCGCGCGGCAGCTCCGCGCCGGCTGCGTAAGTCCGCCGCCAGCGCTTCGTATTCGCTCGCCAGCCGCGCCTTCTCCCGGCGCAGCTCTTCCATGCGCTCGCCGGAATGTTCGACGGCGGCGATCTGGCGCACGGTTTGGTCGAGGAACTCCAGGATCTCGGCCGCCGATTGGCCGTATTTCCGCTTCAGCCGGTCGATGGCCGCGAGGCGATTCTCCACTTCATCCAGACGTCCGGGATTGGCCTCGAGTCCACCCAGGTAATCGCGCAAACCGTAAGCGGCCTCCTGCAGGCTGAGATCGGCCGCTTTCAGATGTTCGCGCAACCCTTCCATGAAGCGATCGATCCGGCACAGTTCGTCCACTCGTTTCAGCGCCGCGCGGACGCGCGCCACCGCGGAATCCTCGCTGTCATAGACCGCCGCATAGGCGGCGCCGGCGGCCTCCTCGAGGCGCTGCACATTTTGCAACACGCGGCGTTCGTTTTCGAGGGCCGTTTCTTCGTCGGGCAGGGGCGCCACGTTTTCGATCTCTTTGCGCTGAAACTGCCACAAATCCAGCATTCTCAGCTTTTCCTGTTCGCTGCGCTCGAGATCCTCCAACTCAGCCGCGGAGGTTCGCCATTCCGCATAAGTCGCGGCTACGCGCTGCAACAGCTCACGATACGCCCCGAACGCGTCCAGCATGTCGCGCTGCGCTTCGGCGGAGAACAAAAGCTGCTGATCGTGCTGGCCATGGATCTCGGCCAGGCAGGAAGCCAGGTCGCGGAGAAGCGCCGCCGACACCGGCCGGCTTCCGATGAACGCGCGCGATTTTCCGTTGGTCAGAATCTCGCGTTCGATTAACAATTCTCCATCTTCGATTTCCAGGCCGGCCGGTTCAAGAATGCGGCGCGCCGCGGATTGCTCGCGGACATCGAAGATACCCGCGACTCGCGAGCGCGATTCCCCGGTTCGGATCATGTCCGCGGACGCGCGCGCCCCCAGGAGCAGACCTAAAGCGTCGACGACGATGGATTTGCCGCTTCCGGTCTCGCCAGTCAGCAGGTTGAGTCCAGGGTGGAACGGAACTCGCAGATGGTCGACCACGGCATAGTTTTCCACTACCAGTTCCAAGAGCACTGAGGCGATTATAACGGCTCGCGGCGGCGCTTACATGACTCGATTTATGAGGAATCATTCATCACTCATCGCCCAGTCTTTTCGCTGTTTTCAGGCGTCCCTGTGTTAGATTTGAAAAAGGAGTTGCCGCAATGCGGAAACGGGCGACGGCGACGCAGCCTCATCGTTTCGACGGCGTCCGGCAGCCTCTTAGGAGACGAATTGGCCTTCGAAGCTCCCGTAGCTTTCTTACTTCAACCTGATGATATTTTCCAGATGGTCGGGAACAGCGGTCCTGGCGGAATCGCTGTCCTGGTGGTGTTGGTTTGCTTCTCGATTTACTCCTGGACCGTGATTTTTTCGAAGTGGAGCACGCTGCGCAGCGCGCGCGGTTCCAATATTCGATTTTTGCGGGCCTTTCGCAAGGCGGGCACGCTGGAAAGCGTGATGGTGGCGAGCGAGCAGTATCGCCCATCGCCGCTGGTGGTGGTCTTCGATTTCGGATATGAAGAGGTGGAACGTCAAGTGAAATCGCGAAGCGCGATTACCAATCGGGCCGCCGTGGAACGTGCCCTGCAACTGGGCATCAGCGAGGAACTGGCCAAACTGGAACGCCACATGGACAAGCTGGCGACCACCGCATCGGTGACTCCGTTCATCGGATTGCTGGGAACGGTTCTCGGCATCATCAGCGCATTCGTGGTTCTGGGCAGTCAGGGCGCGACCAGCCTGAAAACTCTCGGACCGGGAATCGCCGAAGCCCTGATCACCACCGCGGCGGGGTTGTTCGCCGCCATACCAGCGGCGATTTTTTACAATCACTTCGGCCATAAGATCCGTGAGATGACCGCGCGAATGGACGATTTCGCACTGGAGTTCCTTAACATGGCGGAGCGTGGTTTCGGAGAATAAAAGAAGTGGCCATCACAACCAGCGGCGGCGGTTTGGGAAACGGAGGATTCGGGTCACGCCGGCGGGCCGGCGGATCGAGTCTGGCGGAAATTAACGTCACTCCGTTCGTCGATGTGGTGTTGGTGTTGCTGATCATTTTTATGCTGACGGCGCACGTGATGGAATTCGGGATTCAAATCGACGTGCCCAAAATCCGCCAGGAGGCGCGCGAGACGGCGCAGGAACTTCCAGTGGTAAACCTGAACCGGCAGGCCGACCTGTTTCTCAACGAGAAACCGATCAAGCTGGTGGACCTGGCCGACGCCATCCGCCAGCGATTCGGGCAGGCTAAGGCCGTATATCTGCGTGCCGATTCGCAAACGCCGTGGGAGCAGGTCGCCCAGGTGATGGCGGCGCTGGGAGCGGCACATATCCAGATCAACGCCGTCACTCAGCCCGACGACACGCTGACCAAGGGCAGGCGGTGATGGCTCACGCGGACATCCTCGACCAGCAGGACCGATTGACCGGTTTCTTCTGGGGATCGATCGCGCTGCATGTGGCCATCGTGGGCGGCCTGGTGCTGTACAACACGGTGGGCGGCGGTTCACATGTGCAATGGGGTTCGAAGACCGGCGGAGGAATCGGATCGGTAGCAGTGAATACCACGCCGGCAATCCCGTTGCCGCGTTCGAACGGGCCCGAGAATCCGGTGGCGAATCCGACGAAGTCGGAGGTTCCGACGCCGCCCGCGACGAAAGCCAAGCCGGCGCCGAAACCGGCGGTGAAGCCGGCTGCGCCCGAACCGGATGCGGTCACGCTGAAGAGCAGGAAGAGCACTCCGGTGCGCAAGAAGCATGAAGAGGCCCTGACCGAAAGCGAGCCAAGGCAGACGGCTTCCACGCCCAACCGCTTCCGCGACACGCAGCGGGACGCCCCGAATCAGCTTTACAGTACTTCGGGCCAGACGCTGAGCTCGTCGATGATGGGCAAGCCCGGGTCGGGGCAGTTGGGTTATGGCGACAGTTCGCCGTTCGGCGAACAGCTCGGGTGGTACGCCAACCGGCTGCGCGATTTGGTGTCCCAGCATTGGAACACGGACAACATACCGCAGCAGATTCGGTCGGCGCCGCAAGTGGTGGTGACCTTCACGCTACGACGAGACGGCTCGATTAGCGGCGTGCCGGTGGTGAAGCAAAGCAGCGGCAACGCGACGCTTGATTACTCCGCGCAGCGGGCGATTGTGGAAGCGCAACCGTTTCCTCCAATTCCAGCGGAGTACACGCGAAACCAGGCCCAGGTGGATTTTACCTTCGAATTGAGGCGCTGATGAGAAAGCTCATTTGGCTAATGGTCTTGGCATGTGGCCTGTTGGCGGTTATTTTCGCCCAGCAGGGCGATATCAATATCCTGGTTACCAAGACCGAATCGCGTCCGAAGATGGCGATCATCGATTTCCACGGCTCCGGCGACGCTCAAAAATTTGCAGGCACGTTCAATCAGATCCTATGGAGCGATGTTGAAGGTTCGGGGCTATTCAACATGGTCTCGAAATCGCTCTACCCGGCGGGGTATCCGCAGCAGCCTTCCGACTTTCAGCAGCCGCCACCGCTCGAACCGCCCAACGCGCGCAGGAAGCGTTCGCAGGCTCCGCCCCCGGTAAGTGGAAACGGCCTGTGGATGTCCGATTGGGCCGGCGCCCCTGTCAGCACCACGTATCTCACCTTCGGGTTTGCGGCGGCCCAGAACGGGGTTTTCGTAGTCCGCGGGTTCGTGTTCGATATGCGCCAACCAACGCCGACGGGCGCGCAGGTGATCGGCAAGAATTATCTGGGAGACATTAGCGAAAGCGGCGCGCGCAAGACGGCGCACGAGTTCGCCTGCGACATCATCAATCAGTTCGGCGGCAAATGCATCGCCGGAACGCACATTTACTACACGCATCAGAACACCAAGTTCGGCGCCAAGGAGATCTGGGTGATGGATTCCGACGGCGGCAATCCCCGGCAGATCACGCATTACAACAACGTTCCCGGGTCGAATTTCGTGTCGGTTTCGCCCGATGGAAGCAAGATCGCATTTACGAGTTACGCCCACGGACAGCCGGAGATTTTCGTATATTCCGTCGATCCTCCACGCGATTTGCGATTCTACAATCAGCGGGCGTCGATGAACGGAAACCCGTCATTCTCGCCCGACGGCCAGCAGGTCATTTACACGTCCTCAGCCAACGGCTGTTGCCGGATCTTCATCGCCAACGTGAACGGCACGGGGTTCCGTCCCATCAGCCCACCGGGCTATATCGACGCCGAGCCGAAAATCAATCCGAAAAACGGCCGCGATATCGCGTTCTCGTCGGATCGTTCGGGTCACGAGCAGGTGTACACGATGAATATCGACGGCGGAGGCATTGAGCGTCTCACCGACGGCCAGGGCGAAGCTTCCAATCCGGCCTGGAGTCCGGACGGAAGAACGCTGGCTTTCGCCTGGACGCGCGGTTATATGGCGGGGAAGTTCAATGTCTTCCTTATGAATGTCGCCACGCGCAGCTACATCCAGCTCACTCACGACGAAGGCCGGAATGAGAACCCGGTGTTTGCGCCCGATGGAGTCCATCTGGCATTTTCCTCGGACCGCAATGGCTCCGAACAAATCTACACCATGCTGGCCGATGGGACGGCGGTGCAAAAGCTCACCAGCCAGGGATATAACAGCAACCCCGCTTGGGGAAAGTAGCATGCGAATTCAGGAGACCAAGCTCATGTCCAATCGATTCCAGATCCCCACGATCGGTCTGGCAATTTCACTCGCGCTCTTCGCGGCGGGTTGCGGAAAGAAACACACGCCCGCACCTCCGCCGCCTCCTCCTCCGCGGCCCACTACTGAGACCGGCCCGAGCGGTCCGCCGCCATCGACTACCGCGGCGGCGGCGCCGGTGATCACGCAATTCACCGCCGAGCCGACCAATATCCAGATCGGCCAATCGTCTACCTTGCGCTGGCAGGTTTCCGGCGACGTGTCCGGAGTGACAATCGATCAGACCATCGGCAGCGTACAAAACACCGGCAGCCGCCGCGTTTTTCCCAGCCAGCCGACCACTTACACTTTGACCGCGACCGGGGGCGGCGGCACGACCACCGCCACGGCGACCGTCAACGTCGCGGAAGTGCCGCCACCGCCGCCACCGACCAGCACGCGGCCGATGGGCACCGGCGGCCCACGCACAATCCAATCCGTGATCGGCAGTCTGCAGGATGTCTTTTTTGATTACGACCAGAGCGAAGTCCGCGCCGATCAACAGGCTGTATTGCAGCAGGACGCGACTGCGCTCAAGGCCATCGTGGCCGATTTCCCCAATGCTACGATCATGGTGGAAGGCCATTGCGACGAACGTGGTTCGGCCGAGTACAATCTGGGGTTGGGTGACCGCCGCGCCAGCGCCGTGCGGGACTATCTGGTGCAACTCGGAGTCCCCGCCGACCGCCTGCGCACCATCAGTTACGGTAAAGAGCGGCCGCAGTGCACCGATGCCACCGAGGCCTGCTATCAGAAGAATCGCAGAGCCCACTTCGCCCCGGGTGAGTAGGAACAATTCTTGAGGAGGTTGGTTATGTTTCGACAACTCAGCGTGGTGATTGTGCTGGCCGCCGTGGCGGCGCCGTTCGCCCAGGCCGCGGATAAGGTCGAGCTCAGAATTCAGGAGCTGCAACGGGACGTTGCTTCCCTGCAGGACATGGTCAAGCAGTTGCAACAGTCGCAGGATCAGAAGCTGGCTGCCTTACAGACGATTGTTCAGCAGGCCTTGGATCAGGCCAACCGCGCCAACCAGTCCATCGCAGGCATACAGACGAACCTGCAACAGAGTCTGCGGACTCAGGAAGAGAAGGTGGTCGCGCCGGTGGTGGGCCTGTCTACGCGCATGGACAACCTCTCTAATGACCTGAAAACCACCGAGAACGCCGTCTCCGACCTCGGAGGGCAGTTCTCCAAACTCATGGCGAGGCTGGACGACATCAGTAACGCCATTAAAGTGATTGCGGCACCCCCGGTGGTGCCGCCGCCGGTGCTGGATTCGGGGAGCGCGCCCGTGCCGGGCGCGGGACAACCCGGCGCCACGGTTCCGGGCGGCACGCAGCCTCCCACCAGCCCCGCGGCTCCATCGTCACCGCCCCTGTCCTCCACCGAGATGTACCAGAATGCGTACAACGATTACAAAGGCGGTAATCTGGAGTTCGCTCTCAACGAATTTCAGGGCTTCCTCAAGTACTATCCGGATTCTTCGCTCGCGCCGAACGCCCAATTTTACATCGGCTTCATTCACTATTCCCAAAATAACTATGAAGCCGCGGCCGGGGATTTTGACATGGTGATCGAGAAATATTCCGAAAAGGCCAACAAAAACCCGGAAGCCCGCTATTACAAGGGCATGAGCCTGTTGAAGCTCGACCGGAGGAATGAGGCCGAAACCGAATTTCGCGATCTGATCGCGCATTATCCGAACACCCAGATGGCCGACCAGGCCTGCCAGCGAATTAAAGAGTTCGGCAAGACGTGCCCCGTGCCTCGCGGCCGTGGAAGGGGCGCAAGCCCGAAGAAGGACTAGCTCCGTGGATTCCGCAGCCGCTTCCCCGGCAACGCGTCCGCCGCTCACGACCTATGACGAATTGGCGGGAATGATCGATCTGCCACTGGTCCGGCCCGATCTTTCGGTGGAGCGCGTAGCTGGCGGTCTGGA
>Ga0335078_10004626_pt1 | contig 20363 bp, 12 predicted proteins | sample Lox_Sample_32_FD_206711 | JGI IMG/M metagenome (GOLD analysis project Ga0335078, IMG submission 206711) | Soil microbial communities from Loxahatchee National Wildlife Refuge, Florida, United States - Lox_Sample_3.2 | ecosystem: Environmental > Terrestrial > Soil > Wetlands | place: USA... | reverse complement strand
ACCTTCTTTGCAATCCTTCTCCTTGCGCCTTTGAGTTTTGCCGCGGGGGCGGGGTTTGCGCCGCAACAACGCATGGGTTTTACCCTGGGCGATCAGTGGGAGCCAAGCATTTCCGCCGACGGCTATGGCCATGTTTATATCCTCTACCCGCAATATGGGAAGGTGCCGGATTGCGCGAGTTGTTCGGTGCCGAGCATGGTTTTCCAGACCAGCCATGACAATGGCGCCACCTGGCAGGCGCCACGGGCGATGGCGCCTCGTTCGGCGCAATTTGACGGGCAGATCTTGGTCGATCCGGCCGACCGGCAGACGGTTTATGCTTCCTGGTTGGAAAACGATAAGCACGATATCGCGCTAGCTAAATCGGCCGATTTCGGTGAAACCTGGTCGATTGAGGTCGCGGTACGCAGCCCGGCCGAGATCGACAGGCCTGTTTTGGCCGTCCGCGGACGCGATCTGTATTTGGCCTACGGGCAGACGCGGGAACTGGCAGTTGCGGCGTCGCACGACGCAGGTTTGACGTTTTCCTCAGTGATTGTGAACCCGAATCCCCGGCTAAGCTCTTCGCTGGCAGGCGGCGGAGCGGTCGATAACAATGGCAACGTGTTCTTTGCCTGGGCGGGATATTTGCCGAACGCGCTGAAGAGCCCGGTGGTGCTTTATGTGGGGAAATCGCCCGACGGCGGCAAGACCTGGAGTAATTCTCTGATGGATATTTCCGCGCCGTCGCTCGATTGCTCGGCGCAGAAATGTGGTTGGGCTTTTCTGGGAGCGCAGATCACGATGACGGCGGACCGGTCGGGAACTTTGTATGCTCTGTGGAACTCCGGCCGGCAGCTAGATGGCGCGGAACGGATTTATTTTGCTTCGTCTACGACGAGCGGGGTCACGTGGTCGCCAAGGCAGGAAGTTTCATCCGCAGCGGAGGGGGTGGAACACGCTTTCCCTGCGATTACCGCGGGTGAAGCCGGCGATGTGCGCATCGCGTGGATGGATATGCGCAATTCTCTCTGGAACACCTTTTATCGCAGTTCGACGAACGGCGGAGCCACGTGGTCGGCGGAGAGCAAGTTGTCCAGTCCGGTTTCGGGCTATAGCTACGTGCGGTCGGGAGGTTTTTTGTTTCCCTTCGGCGACTATTTCGAGCTTACGATCGACGGCCTCGGGCAGACACACGCCGTGTGGGGCGAAGGCGAGAATTACGAGTCGCCGGGCTCGATCTGGTATACGAATGGCAGATGAGGTTTACCTCAGCGGCTAAAGCCGCTGATTGTAAGTTAGGACCCAATCGCAGCGCTGAAGCGCTGCGCCACCCCAAAGGCAGATTCCTCGCGACTGAAGCCGGTTCGGAATGACAAGAGTATTGCCTGGTTCCCCGGGGGGACTTCCGAGGCTACGTGGACTATTCCATCACCAACCCTCCGGTCAGTTCTGCCACCCGCTCGACGTTGTGATCCACGCACCAGGTTTCGAGTTCGGCGGCGATTTTTTCGGTGGCGACAGGATCCCAATAGCTGGCTGTGCCGACCTGTACGGCTGTCGCGCCCGCGAGCATGAATTCAACGACATCTTCAGCTTTTGAAATTCCTCCCATACCGATGACGGGAATTTTCACCGTCTTTGCTACGTCATAAACCATGCGCAGCGCAATCGGCTTGATGGCAGGACCAGACAGGCCGGCGGTGATGTTGGCGATGCGCGGCTTGCGGGTTTCGGCATCGATCGACATGGCGAGAAAAGTGTTGATCAGCGAAATGGCATCGGCGCCGGCTTCCTCGGCGACATGCGCCATCTGCGCGACGCTGGTGACGTTGGGAGAGAGTTTCACAATGAGCGGGCGCGAGGCGGCATGTTTCGCTTTGTTCACCACTTCATCGAGCAGGCGTGGATCGCTGCCGAACTGCATGCCGCCGCTCTCGGTGTTCGGGCAGGAGACATTGAGTTCGTAGGCCGCAATGCCTTCAGCTTCGTTGAGAATCTGAATGGTTTTTTCGTAGTCGTCGCGGGTGTATCCGAAAACATTGGCGAAGACGACGACATCTTTCATACGGCGCAGTTTTGGAAGTTTTTCTTCGACGAAGGCCCGCGCTCCGATGTTTTGCAGGCCGATCGCGTTGAGCATGCCGGCGGGAGTTTCATAAAGCCGCGGCGGCGGATTGCCCGCCATGGGTTCTTTCGAGAGGCCCTTGACCACCAACCCGCCGAGCCGGTTCAGATGAACTACGTCTTCGAACTCAACCCCGTAGGCGAAGGTTCCCGAGGCGGCGATAATCGGGTTTTTGAGCTGGATCCCGGCGAAACTGACTTTCAGGTCGGGCGCTTTGCCAGGCGGGGGAGCAGGACTCATTGAGCGCTCCGGAGGACGAGCGCCACGGGCTTGAAATCCTGCGAAGATTCCCGCTTAGGCGCCGCTTTCGTGCCCGGAGGGCGAGCCGAATTTTCGGCGCGGCGCGGAGAAACGAGAGCTTCGACCAGTACGCGTCCGACCGCGTGCGTGGGAGCGTTAATGCCGAGCAGGGAAGCGAACGTTGGAGCCAGATCGACCGGCTCGGCATGCGTGCGATAGGTCCCTTCCTGAAATGCCGAGCCGTAGAAAATGAGTGGCACGTGGGTGTCGTAGGTGTAAGGCGTGGCATGGTCAGTGCCGCCGGCAACGCCGAGCGAATAGGGAGCCGGCACTCCCATAACGTACCAGCCGCCGGCGGGTGAATAGCTGTTGAGATACTTCGTTCCGATCGCGGTGTTGGGCACGGCGCCGTCGCGCAACTGCGAGCGCGCGAAGTAACCTCGCATTCCCACTTTGGTCAGCGCTTCGCCGACGGCGCGTTCTGCATCTTCTTCTTTCATCTTGATCGCCGTGAAAGCGTCTTCGTTGAGCCATGCGAGCGGAAAATCGAAGTCGATGACGTATTCCGCAGGATGGTGGAATTTTGCCGAGAGAGCCTGATTCACCTGCGCCCGCAATTTTTGCCCCGGCTGGTTGGCGGCGGGAATGTGCAGAGCGGTGGCGACGCTTACCAGCGGCGCGACGCCATGGTCGGCGGAGAGCGCGATCCAGACGTTGGCCAGCCCAAGCTGCTGGCCGAGAAAGTCGAAGAACGAGGCGAGCTGACGGTCCATGGCCAGCGCCATGGCCTGCATTTCAGCAGAGTCCGGGCCGACCTGATGTCCGAGAATGTCGTTGGCAGAGAGGCTGATCGCAAGCAGATCGGTTGCCGCGCCGCTGCCGAGGTGTTCGCTCGTGATCAGCGCGCGTGCCAGCTCGAATTCATAGTCGTTGGCAAATGGAGTTGAGCCGACCAGGCCATAGAAGTTGACTTCTTTTCCCTCCGGCCGCTTCGTGGTCCGCAGCACGCGGCCGCTGCCGTCTTTCCATTCAAGGTTCAGATATTTCGCGGCGGCGCCACTCGCGTTGAGATCTTGCAGCCATTTAGGCAAGTCACTGCGATAGTAAGTCGAAGTGATCCAGAGGCCGGATTTCTGGTCGATCCAATAAGCTCCGTCAGCAGCGAAACCTGCGGGCAGAATGGCCGCGCGATCTTTGAGCGCGATACCGAAGACGCGCGCTTTTCCTTGAGCCGCCAGCTTGAGCTCGTCGCCCAAAGTGTCGGCGAGCAGATTGTGCGGCGAAGCGCCCGGATCGTTGCTGGTGATGCCGACGATTCTGGTCTGATCGTCTTCGACGGAAGTGACCATGCGCTTCTTCGCCGGGTCCCACCATTCGTTGGAGATGATCCCGTGGCCGTTCGAGTACGCGCCGGTGAAGAGCGTGGAATGGCCTGGAGCGGTGCGGGTGTTGGCGTAGTTGTAGTTGCAGTCGGTGAAGTAAGCGCCGTGATCGAGCAGCAAGCGAAATCCGCCGTCGCCGAACTGATCGCGGTAGCGCTCGAGGTAATCTCCGCGAAATTGGTCGATGACGATGACCACGATCAGCTTCGGACGGGCGTTGTAGGCCGAGGGATACGCCCACACCCCAAAAGCGAGGCAGGTGACCAGGATCAAGATTGCAGAGCGAATGGGGAGTCGCATCGCGCTGGTAGTTTAACGCCTGCGGGGTCTGGTGGACACGTCTAGTTTTGTGGACGCGGACTTGTCAGACCCGTGCTAATCTTTCCCGCTCACGCGGACGCCGCGTAAGGGCCTTTCGGGCGGACGAGACGTCCGCCCCTGCCTAGATATAGGAGGAAGCCTGGTGAAACTTCTGTCAGTGGTTGGAGCAGCGCTGTTCGTCGCCTTTGGAATTGTGTTGTCATTTTCCGCAGCGTCGCCGCATGCTGCGAAAATCGCGCGCGGCAAATATCTAGTCGACGGGATTGCCCGGTGCGGGGACTGCCACACTCCGCACAACGAAAAAGGCGAAGAGATCGCCGGGCAGCTCTTTCGCGGTGCACCGCTGATTTTTAAACCTATTGTGCCGATTCCCATGTTTGCCGATAAAGCCCCGAACATTGCCGGGCTGCGCGGATGGGAAGAAGAAGCGGCGGTCAAATTTCTCATGACGGGGATCGCATACAACGGTCTGCCGGCGCGTCCGCCGATGCCGCAATATCGCCTGAATCGGGAAGATGCTGAGGCGGTAGTCGCATACCTGAAGTCGCTTTCGCCAAACGACAAGTAGGGTCGTACATTGAAACTCAACCGTACAACCGGGGCGCTGGCTGGATACGCTGTAATCGTGGCGGGATTCCGGGTTGGAGTCGCGCGTTCGATGATTGCGGTCAACCTCGGCCGCAACCTTCCCTACGCGTTTGCCAGTTTCGCGTTGCTGTTGGCGCCGCTGTGGTTCTTTGCCTTTGGCGGCGATGAGTGGGTACGCGGGATTTTGCGCTGGCGCGGCGCAAGGATTCTGGCGGCAGCGTTACTTGGCGTGCCATATCTGGTCTTTGCAATTCCGGCGGGCATTTTGCAGCCGCATCTGGCGATTCTCATGTGTAGCTTGCCGATGCTGCTCGGGGCGCTGCTGGAATTTGCTCCAACGCCAGTAAAATTCGCGTGGCAGGATGCGGTCGCGATTGGCGTGGTCGCAGCGCTGTACATGCTGCACGTGCTCGAAGGGGCTTGGCCTTACAAAGGACTCGGCTCGCTGCCGAAGCTTTATGCCGCCGATATCGGTCTCTATTCGTATTTCATCGTGCGGCAGCCGGTGGAAATGGGATATTCGTTTGTTCCGACGACAAGCGCAATTCTGATTGGCCTGCGCGAATGGGCATTGTTCGCGCCATTTGGAATCGGGCTGGGCGCGGCGCTGAAGTTCACGCACTTTCATCGGGAGATGCCGTCGCTGGAAACCGCCGTGGGAACTATTTTTGTTACGTTCCTGCTGATCGCGATTCCCGAAGAGATGTTTTTTCGCGGGATTTTGCAAAATCTGTTGGAAACGCGCCTAGGGCGGGTTGGGGCCTTGGCGGTTGCCTCGGTTTTGTTTGGGCTTTCGCACTTCAACAAGGGCGCAGTCTTCAACTGGCGCTACGTGTTACTGGCGACGATCGCGGGAATCTGCTACGGGCGGGCGTGGCGGGCGAAGCGGCAGTTGCTGGCTTCCGTAATCACGCACACCGCCGTGGATGTGATTTGGACGCTGTGGTTCCGGTAAAACCCACTAACCACAGAGGGCACAGAGTTACACATAGGGTTGAGAATGGTAGAATTGCGAGGTTTGCGGCGGCCGTTCCTAGGTTCATCAAGAGTCGAGCCGCGCCCAGCTTTCTCAGGTTCATGACTGCCCATTCCTTCCACGAAGCAGGAATGCGGGTCCAGCGCCCGTCTGGTGGCGCGAATTGCGCATCTCCCAGCAAATTCCCAGTCGAAGATTAAAAGGAGAAATTTATGGCGACAGCCCTTTCGAGCGTGCAATTTGATGACCGAGTGACGAGTTTTATTTCCAAACCGCGCAAGATGCTGATCAACGGAGAGTGGGTCGAGGCGGCGTCGGGCAAGACGTTTGCCACTTACAATCCAGCCACCGGAGGAGTTCTCGCTCACGTGGCCGAGGGCGATCGCGAGGATATTGATCGCGCCGTGAAAGCTGCGCGCGCCGCTTTTGACAGCGGCCCGTGGCCGAAGATGACTTCTTCTGAGCGCGGCCGGCTGATCTGGAAGCTGGCCGACTTGCTGGAGCAGAATCTGCAGGAATTTGCAGAACTGGAAACTTTAGACAACGGCAAGCCGCTTAAGGTCGCCCGCGTTGCTGACGTTCCGTTGGCGGTCGATCTGTTCCGCTACATGGCCGGCTGGGCGACGAAAATTGAAGGCAACACGATTCCGATCACGGTTCCCTACGCGCCAGGCGCGAAGTTTCTGGCCTACACGCTGCGCGAGCCGGTGGGAGTGGCCGGCCAGATCATCCCGTGGAATTTCCCGTTGCTGATGGCGGCGTGGAAACTGGGGCCGGCGCTGGCCGCAGGTTGCACGGTGATTCTGAAACCTGCCGAGCAGACGCCGCTTTCCTGCCTGCGTTTGGGCGAATTGGTGCAGGAAGCAGGAATTCCGAGTGGCGTGGTGAATATCGTCCCCGGATTTGGCGAGACCGCGGGCGCGGCGCTGGCGGCGCATCCGCATGTGGATAAGATTGCCTTCACGGGATCGACCGAGGTGGGCAAGCTGATTTTGCAGGCGGCGGCGGGAAATTTGAAAAAAGTTTCGCTGGAGCTGGGCGGAAAGTCTCCCAATGTCGTGTTCGGCGACGCCGACATGGATACGGCAATTGACGGCGCGGCCAGCGCGATTTTCTTCAACCACGGCCAGTGCTGCTGCGCGGGTTCGCGGCTCTATATTGAAGAAAAAGTGTTTGACAAGGTCGTGGAAGGCGTCTCGGAACGGGCGAAGAAAATCCGGCTGGGGCCGGGATGGGAGCGCTCGACCGACATGGGGCCGCTGGTCTCCGAGGAGCAGCTGCATCGGGTTTGCGGCTATCTCGAGCACGGCGCGGCCGAAGGCGCTACTGCCGTCGTTGGCGGCAAGCGCCACGGCGATCAGGGATACTTCGTGCAGCCGACGGTGCTGGTCGATACCCATGGCAAGATGAAAGTTGTTCAGGAAGAGATTTTCGGGCCGGTGGTTGCGGCCATCCCGTTCCGCGATACTGATGAAGTCGTTGCCGAAGCGAACGACTCGGTGTACGGATTGGCGGCGGGAATCTGGACGCGCGACATTAGCAAGGCCAATCGCCTTGCCGCGCAAATGCGGGCGGGAACGGTGTGGATCAACTGCTTCAACATCTTCGACGCGGCGTTGCCCTTTGGCGGCTACAAGCAATCCGGCTGGGGCCGCGAAATGGGCCACGACGTGCTCGAGATGTATACCGAAGTGAAGGCGGTTTGTACGGCGCTGTAGTTGAGATTTCCTACGAACTTGGCGTGCTCTCGGCGAACTCTGCGGTTCAAGGTTTTGACCCAAAAAAAATCTTAAACCGCAGAGGACGCAGAGAAAATTAAGACATACAAAACTCCCACCGTGCGCGGCCCCTCTTTTTCCGATACATTAATCACTTCATGCTTGATCTGAACTTTGTCCGTGAAAACCTGCCTTTGGTCGAAGAAAAGCTGCGTCAGCGCGGCATGGATCCGGCCACGGTGCTCGGGCCATTCAAAGCCCTTGACGAAGAGAGATGCAGCAGTATCGCAATACTTGAAGACGCGAGAAAGCGGCGTAACGAGATCTCACGTCAGATCGGGGCGTTAAAGCAAGCCCAAAACGCAGGACAGCTTTCGACCGAGAAGCTGAAGGAACTGGCCGATCTTTCGGAAGAGGCTGCAAATCTGAAATCTGTCATCGCGCAGAGTGATCTCCGCGCCGCTGCGGAGATCGAGAAGTTTTCCGTCATTCTGGCCGGCATTCCGAATATGCCGAATGCCAGCGTGCCGGTCGGCAAGGGCGCAGATGACAATGTTGAAGTGCGCCGCTGGGGCGCGCCTCCGAAATTTGATTTTGCTCCCAAACCGCACTGGGAGCTGGGCGAGCAGCTGGGAGTTCTCGATCTGGAACGGGCCGCGAAGCTTTCCGGAGCGCGGTTTGCCGTGTATTGGGACTTGGGAGCGAAGCTCGAGCGGGCGCTGGCGAACTTCATGCTCGACCTGCACACGCGCGAGCACGGATACACAGAGGTTTTGCCTCCATACATGGTGAATTCGGAATCGATGTACGGCACGGGGCAGCTGCCCAAGTTCGCTGCCGATTCGTTTCGTGTACCGCACGGGGAAAAAGATTTGTGGCTGGTGCCAACGGCAGAAGTGCCGGTGACCAATCTTTATCGTGACGAAATTCTCGAAGCCCCGCGGCTGCCGATTTCGCTCACCGCATACACCCCCTGTTTCCGCAGCGAGGCGGGTTCTTATGGGAAAGATGTCCGCGGCATTATCCGCCAGCACCAGTTTCAGAAAGTTGAGCTGGTGAAATTTTCGCGGCCGGAAGAGTCGTACGATCAACTGGAAAAACTCACGCATGATGCCGAGGAGGTTTTGCAAAAGCTCGGTCTGCATTATCGCGTAATGGCGCTCTGCACCGGTGACATCGGTTTTGCCGCGGCTAAAACTTATGATCTCGAAGTCTGGCTGCCGGGGCAGCAGCTTTTCCGCGAGATTTCTTCCTGCTCGAATTTCGAGGCATTTCAGGCGCGGCGCGCGAACATCCGGTTTCGGCCGGAGGGGAAGAATAAGACTGAGCTGGTACACACGCTGAACGGCAGCGGACTGGCGGTGGGGCGAACCTGGGTCGCGATCGTGGAAAATTATCAGCAAGCGGATGGAAGCGTGGTGATTCCGGAGGCGCTGCGGCCATTCATGGGCACGGACCGGATTACGCCGAGGAAGTTCTGAGAGGAGAAACCTCCTAACCGCAAAGGACGCTGAGACCGCGAAGATCGCAAAGAAAACCGCCGCAAAGACCCATAGGCCTTAAAGATTTGCAAGTAGAAGGGAGCGACACTAGACTGGGACAGGGTCGCGATCAATCAGTCGATGGCAGGCGCGTCTCCCGCGCCGATGAACAAGATCTGGCGGACAATCCGGGGATATATTCTCTGGTCTTACGAGCGGGGCACGCTTCACTATGACGTGATGGTGACCCTGATCCTGCTGTTTATTTTTCTCTCGCCTTACTGGATCAACTTCAAAGACAAACCGGTCGAACACAATCCGCATCAAACCGGCGTCGTGGTAGCGCCCGATGGGCACGGCGGTTTCGTCTATCAGATCGAGGCGCAGGCGGTTCACAGCCAGAATGACGCCGCGTTGCGCGGCGAGTTGTTGAGCATTATCGAACCGATTTCGGGCGAAGTCACGATCTCCAAATATGAGGTTGTGCGTGACCGGGCCGGGCACATCGTTTCCTATAAAGTTTATGTGCAGAAGTGAGCGGGCAGTCGCGAAAAACGGACGCACTCGGCTCGCCTCCGCGATCTTTGTGGTGCTGCTCGCGTACGTGGCGTGGGCCCAGCAAAAATCCGATTCTGCCCAGGAACGCGTGCTCGACCAATTGGACCGGGCCGCTGCGAATTTTCGCAGCGCGCAGGCTGATTTTGTCTGGGACCAATATCAAAAGGTAGTTGATGAAACCGACACGCAGAGTGGCAAGGTCTATTACCGACGCCTCGGCAAGGAAACTGAGATGGCGGCCGACATCACGGAGCCGGATCGGAAATATGTGCTGATGACGGACGACAAGATTCAGGTGTATCAACCCCGAATTGACCAGGTCACCGTCTATAATCCCGGCAAGAACCGCGAGGCGGTTGAGGGTTTTATGGCCTTGGGCTTCGGCGGCGGCGGACACGATATGTTAAAGTCCTTCAACGTCAGCTATTTGGGGAAGGAGATGCTGAACGGTACTGAAACCGACAAACTCGACCTCGTGCCCAAAGCGCAAAATGTCCGCAATAACATCTCCCACATCGTTCTATGGATCGACCCGGCCCGAGGCGTTTCCATCCAGCAGCAACTTTTTCAGCCCTCCGGGGATTACCGGCTGGCCAAGTACACAAATATCCAGGTCAATCAAAGGATCTCCGACAACGTCTTCCGGTTGAAGACGACGGGAAAAACCAAGTTTATAGAGCCGCAGGGTTGAGGAAAACGAGCTATGAGACTTGTGGAAATGCCCGAAAGATTGAGGCTGAAAAGCGGACAGGGGCAGGTTATACTGCTGAAACCGAGCGTTCAAAGAGACAAATCCGCAAGCACCATTCCGGCTTACATGGCAAAAGTTTTCACGATCCCGGTGGCTCCCAAAATGGAACGAAAGCGGCGCGAGCGGACGGCTGATCCGCGCTACGTCGACGGCCAGCGGCTGCTGGTGGAAGCGATGAAATACCTTGCCCAGTCTGATCCCGTGGCAAACCGCAGTGCGATTGCGCTGCTTTCCGAGCATGTGCGCACACGGTTTCGCATGAGCGACTCACCGTTGAGCTAAAGCAATCCCGACCGTTGGTCATTCCAGAAGTTCACAATTTGTTATGGGAAGCCCGCTTAGTTCTGACTCTGAGTCAGATCGCATAGATTTGTTTTTTTCTCTTGATACTCGCCAGTGCCGCCTAATAAACTTCCGCGCTAACCGCACCTGCTTTCCAGAATCGCGCAATGCGTGGGGGGGCCATGGAAGGGCATCGGGTTTGGCGTGGCGCGTGGATTTTGTTTTTGGCAGGTTTGTTTTGTCTACCGCCCGTCGTTGCTCAACAAATTACAGGCGATATTACGGGTGTGGTAACCGACAGCACGGGCGCGGTTTTGCCCGAAGTGACCGTGACCGTGGTAAGCCAGGACACGGGGCTGCAACGCACCACCACCACAAACGCCGCAGGGAATTACCGCATTCCGGAACTCGCCATCGGAAAGTACAAAGTGAGCGCATCGGCTCAGGGCTTTAAAACCTCGGTGCAGAATGTGGAGATGCTCGCTGGCGCGGTCATTCAAGCCAACTTCAGGTTGGCGGTGGGGCAGCGCACGGAAGTGGTCGAAGTGGAAGGTGCCGCGCCGCTGGTCGAGCTTTCTCCCAACGAAAACAACTACGTGGACAGTCAGAAGATTGAAAACGTGCCGCTTAATGGCCGCGATTTCAATTCCCTGCTTGCGATAACCCCAGGCGTGCAGCGCGCGCCGGGCGGCGGTTTCCTTGCCATCAGCATCAACGGTTCCCGGACTACCTCGAATAACTACTTCATTGACGGTCTCTACAACAACGACCGGTACTACGGCGACTCGGCCATCAACGAAACTGGGATTGTCGGTATTCCCGCAGTGCTGTTTCCACCGGAAGCGATCGAGGAATTGAGTGTGCAGGAAACGCCCTCGGCTGAATTCGGAGTTAAAGGCGGCGCACCGATTCTGTTGAACATGAAGAGCGGCACTAATAATTGGCATGGGTCGGGGACCTGGGTGAATCACAATGGTTTGGGCGACGCAAACAATTACTTTGCTAATCACAACACCGATAATTGTCAGGCGCCCGGCGAATGCCAGCCGACTCCGATTCACAATAACCAGATGAACGCCACGATTGGCGGACCGATCATCAAGGACAAGGCTTTTATCTTTGCCTACTATGAGGGCCAGCGCTATATTTCGGCGGCGGTTGAAGGGCGAACCGTGCCCACTCCGGATGACATTGCGAATGCCGAGGCTGATATCGCGAACAATGGCCTCACCGTTGACCCGGTGGGCAAGACGCTGTTGAGTTATTTTCCGGTCTCCCCAACCGGCACCTTCATTCAACACACCCCGACCACGGCCAGCGCCAATGGTTTTGGCATCAAGTTCGATTACAAGTTCAGCCAGAACCAATCTGTCGCAGTGCGCTACATTTTTGGCGACAGTTTGCAGAGTGCACCGCCCTTCGCCGGCTTGCCGCCCAATCCTGCCTATCCGCAGGAGATGTTCAATTCTTACGCGCCGTCGCGGGCGCAAATGGTGGGTGTGAGCTGGCTTTGGAACCTGAGCAACAACAAGATTTTGGAAAGCCGGCTGGGTTACACGCGCTTTGCGCAGCTTCTGGGCGTCAACAACAAGATTGATCCTAAGAGTTTGGGAATTGACACCGGGCCTTTGGGCCAGGCCGACTTTGGTGTTCCCTACGTGTACATGTATCACCTCGGCTATGGAGGTTACATCGGCGGAGTGCAAGGCTATCCGCTAGTTACGCGACCAGATGCGACCTGGGACTGGTCGGAGCACTTTTCCTGGGTGAAGGGCAATCACACCATCAAGTTCGGTGGAAATTTTCAGCGTGGACTCAGCAACAGCATCCGAAACAACGCTCGCACGGGTATGGCACTGGGGTATTTCAGCTATTACGCGCCGATCACCGGGGGAGTGCAAGATGATGTGGAACAACTGCTCCTGGGTAAGGCTGATCTGGCGGACAGGGATTTCGGCAATACGCACCGGCACATTTACCAGAATTCGGTTGGTTTCTATGCCCAAGATGACTGGAAGCTCAAACCGCGCTTTACCGTGAACTATGGCTTGCGTTATGAAATCAACGGCACCATGCGCGATACGGACAATCTTGAAGCGAACTTTATTGTCGGGCGTGGTTTGGTGCAGGTTGGACAGGGCATTGGCGGCATTCACAACGTGGACTATGGCGATTTCGGGCCGCACCTGGGCTTTGCCTGGGACATTTTCGGCAATGGCAAGACCGCATTCCGAGCCGGGTACTCGCTTAGCTTTGATGTTCCCAACTTCGGGGCTTTTGCTTCTCCCTACGATCTCGCCCATGCGCACACCGGTGTGTTTGATCAGCCGAACCTGGGAGTGTTCTCTGTCTCCAACGAATCCGATGTTGCGAGCGGTGCGGGATCTGGTCTTCCCCCGGATGATCCTGCCGCGACCTGTTATGATCCCGTGGCGCATGTTGGGGATTACATTTGCTTTGATAATGCAACTAACGGCCCGTTGTTTGGCCCTACGCCCGGCGCCACACCGCCCTTTAACGCCTTCTCGGTAGTACAGAACTTCAAGACGCCCCGCTACCATAATTTCAATGTCAGCCTGCAAGACGAGCTCTTTCGGAACAATGTACTCACCCTCTCTTATTCGGGTCAGCGAGGAAGAGATCTGCTCATCTACCACGATCTGAATGCGTCGCCAATCGGCAGTCCCTGCACCGGTGAAAGTGATTGCGATCCGTTCCGTCCGTTTGCCAGCTCGTTTCCTGATTTGCGGCATATCATCCAGGCCTCGAACGATGCCAGATCGCAGTACGACAGTTTGCAAGCCTCCTACAACCAGCGCAACTGGCACGGACTGGATACTGAATACAACCTGACTTGGAGCAAATGCTTCGACTACAACTCCGTGAACCGCGGTGGGGCGGGAGATTATCCCCAATTAAACAACATTAACCCGGTGGGCAGCACTGCGCCTGCCGTGGCAGATTACGCCGAATCGCGCGGTCTCTGCGATCATGACGTTCGCCTGAACTTCAACGTAAGCGGTCTATATTCGCTTCCCACCATTCCGGCTTTCGGCAAGCGTCTTGGCGATGGCTGGCAACTCAGCACCATTTATACCGCCCTCAGTGGGCGCCCATTCAGCGCTCTTTTAAGTGGAAACGATAGCTCGGGTCAGGGCCTGATCGGAGACAGCATTCGCGCTGCCTGGGACGGAACGCCAGTACATTACAACACGCGGAATCCCGACACTTACGTGGTCGAAACCTATACGAATGAAGATCAGAACGATCCCTGCGGCAATAACGGCGGTTCGGACCCGAACAATCCCGGGCACTTTCTGGGCGGACTGCCGCTTTCGCCGTTCTACTTCCCCTGTAACGGCGTAGGCAACTCCCGGCGTAACCAGTTGATCGGACCTGGGCTGAGTCAATGGGACATGGCATTCAGCAAGAGCACGAAGATCACGGAGCGGCTCAATGTCGAATTGCGCTGGGAGGTTTATAACATTTTGAATCACGGCAACTTCTACTACCTCCCGAATAATATCTTGAGCGCTTGCACTGGCAGTGTGGTCTCGAACCAATGCCAGTCGGTGAATGGCGCGAACTTCGGCCAGATCGACAAAACCTCCGACGTTGCCGTCGGCAATCCCGTGATCGCGCAAGGCGGGCCGCGGAATATGAACTTCGTTTTGAAGTTCATTTTCTAGCCGTGGTCCGGCGCAAGCGCAGGCGATTTGCGTAACCCTGTGCTAGACTCCTGTTTTCCACTCCCATGGCAGTCCGGCGCTGGTTTTTTCCCTTCCTGGTCTTCGTCACCGTATTTTCTGTGCAAGCCGCACAGCAGCCGGGCACAACACCGCAGCCGAAAAAAGCGCCACCAGCCCGAGCAGTTCCACGTAAGCCGCTGCTGCTGCCCAACATCCTCCTGATCACGCTGGATACTACGCGCCACGACCGCATGGGCTTTCTTGGCTCGAAACGAGGGCTCACTCCAAACCTGGACGCCGTCGCGAAGCAGGCCATTGTTTTTACACGCGCTTATTCGCACGTTCCCATAACCACCGCATCCCACGCCACGATCCTCACCGGAACTTATCCGCAATTCAACCACGTGAACGATTTTGGGGTTCCGCTTTCGCCCACGCTTCCTGATTTGCCCGACCTTCTGCATCAGCATGGTTACCGCACCGGCGCTTTCGTGGGGTCGCTGATTCTCGATCCGCTCGATGGCACCGCGCCGGGATTTGATCGCGGCTTCGACGTTTACGATGCCGGCTTCCGTCCCCGGCGGCATGAGGATCGCTACAAAACTGTCGAGCGGCGAGGTGGCGAAGTCGTGGACCACGCGCTGGGCTGGCTCAGCCAACTGGAGAACGGGCCGTTTTTTCTCTGGGTACATTTGTACGACGCGCACGATCCTTATGATCCCCCTGAGCCTTACAAGTCGCGCTTTCGCGCGCAGCCTTATGACGGCGAGATCGCGTACGCTGATTCCGCGCTGGGCAAGCTGTTCGATCAGCTGCGCAAGCACGGACTTTATGACGAAACCGTGATCGCGGTGATGGCCGATCATGGCGAGTCGCTGGGCGCGCACGGCGAAAATACCCACGGAATTTTTCTTTACGACGAAACTTTGCACGTGCCGCTGCTGATCAAGCTGCCACTGAACCACGAAGGTGGAAAGCGAATTGATACGCGCGCCGGATTAGTGGACGTTGCTCCCACATTGCTGGCTCTGGCAGGAATTTCGTCGCCCAGGGAAATGCAAGGCGAATCGCTGCTGAAGTTCTTGAGGCCTGATGCCGCTGCCGAAGAGCGGCCTGCATACGCGGAAACCGATTACCCGCACCGGGGATTTGGCTGGAGTTCACTGCGGGCACTGCGCTCAGGAAAGTACCTCTATATTCAGGCGCCCCAGCGCGAACTCTACAACCAAGCGGCCGATCCGGACGCTGCGCACAATCTGGCGGCCCAAAGCGTCGCCGTCAGCGATACATTAGCCGGGCAGCTGGATGAGTTTCGCCAGAAAACCAGCCAGACTCTGGTCGAGCTCGCGAAGCCGGATCCGGAGCAGATGCAGAAGCTGCAGGCGCTGGGTTACGTCGCTTCGCCGAACGCCGAATCGCATGGCGAAAAAGAAATGTCCGGCGCCGATCCCAAAACCAAAATTCAGGTTTCCAATCAATTGCACGATGCCATGATGGACGTGGAAGACTCGCGCTTTCAGGAGGCGATCCCGCTGCTCGATCAGGTGCTCAAGGAACAGCCGGAGATGCCAGTTGCAAACATGCAATACGGAATCGCGCAGGCCCGTCTGGGCGATTACGAAAAGGCCCTCGCGCCTCTGCGCAAGGCAGTCACGCTGCTTCCCGACAACAACATGGGCCATTACGAACTGGGCCTCGCGCTGTTTGAAACCGGTGATTGGAAAGCCGCGGCGCCAGAGTTCGAAGCGGCAGTGGCTCGCGCGCCACGCTGGGCCGATGCCCACTTTTCCCTGGCGGCCGTCTATGCCCGCATTGACCGGGTCCCGGAAGCGATGACGGAGCTGGACACGACGCTCACGCTGAATCCGGACCACTATCGCGCCAATCTGCTGCGCGGCCGAATTCTTTCTTTGCAGGGAAACGCGCAAGCTGCGCTGGGCAATCTGGAAAAAGCAGTTCAAGTTCAGCCGGATTCGCGCGAGGCGCACCTTTTCCTGGCCGACGCTTATGCGCAATTGGGCCGCGACTCCGATGTTCAACGCGAACTGGCCGCAGCCCGCAACCTGGACGGTTCCAAAGCTAAATAAGAAATCTATTCGCTCACGATCCGGTCAGTGGAGTTTTGCGCCTCGATCGCTCCGGGCAAACCACGCGCTGGCGAGAATGATCACGGCCGGGTAACACTCGAGCGTGTAGCGCGGCTCAGGATTTTCGAGGGTTCCCAAAAATGCCGAGCGAAGGATAAGGAACGTCAGGAAAAGTCCGACAAGCGCGATAGGCGCGCCGCGCAGACAGCTTACGATCGCCCCCGCAACGTAGAAGATTCCGATCAATCCGAAACTGACCGCGAGAACCGATCCCAACGGGTCGTCGTCGAATTCCCACCAGCGCGTGTCGGAGGGCAAGATTTCGGTACGGGGCCTCAGCCACATGTCTGCAATACGTAATAAAGGAAGCCAAACGTAGTAGCGCAATGGCACGGCGCGAATGCGCTCGTCGGCCAGCTTTTCAAACCTGGCATCAAGTTCCGGATTGATGTGGAGCGCCGCGTTGTAGTCATCCAGTAATTGCAGTGTCTGTTGCCGTTGAGAGTCGGAATCGAAGGCACGGTTTGGAAGCTTGTTCGGATCCACACGTTCTCCGGGCACGTTCCAGTAAATTTCCTCCACGGAAACGTATTCCGCCATCCATGTTCTCACCCAGCGATTGAAGCCCAAAGGAACGAAGGCATTTTCTTCATTAGCGTAACGGGGCACGAGCGGCTCGAAGCGGTGAAAAGTTCGCCAGTTACGGATCGTCCACGGAACCAGCGGCGCAAGCGTGAAGACAATAAGCATTATTTCGGCCACGATTGTTTGACGGATTGGCCGAGTACGCTGAGCTTGCCGAAGCCCACTCCACGCCAGGTACAGCGCAATCGCCACCAGCAGCAGGCCGCCATCAGGACGGAGCAGGATGGCAGCGCCACTCGCCAGACCACAGGCGGCGCAGGGCCACCAGGATTTTGCTTCCAAGTCCGGCGATTTCAGCCCGATCAGCGCTAAATCCAAAGCCAAGGCGGTAAAGAATATTTCCAGCGTTTCCGCGAGGGCCGCCGCCGCATAGTTTGCGAAAAACGGACAAAGAGCAGCCAGCACAAATGCGGCTTGGGCGGCGCGAGGAGAAATCGCGCGGCGGGCCATATCGGCGATCAGGAAGCATGTGCCAACGTCGAAGAGCAGCTGCACGATAAGCGCAGCCCGATAATGTTCCATGCCAAAAACTGCGAAAACTGCGGCCAGAAAAGCGGGATATCCGGGCATGCGCAGGATCGTCGGGGAAACCCCGTTTCCCCCGAGGCCATAAATCCCGGTCCCGAGCCAATTTTTGGCGATGTCGCCATAAACGAACGAATCCGCCGTGATTGCCGGAAAGCGAAAGAGGAAAAACAGACGCAGCGCGAAGGCCGCGAGAGTAGCAAACAGAAAAAAGCGAAGATGCTGGCGCACAAGTTGGCGCACAGTAAGAATATACAGTCCCACGGGCTGTAACTCACGGGCTGGCCGCATCTAATGTGCGTAAGACTTAAAGTTTGACCGGGCCCCGCGTCCGGCTTAGGATTGAACAGCATTTTCATGGCTCACCCTGTTTTCTATGATCCCCGCAGGGCCCGCTGGAAGCGGCTCCGGCGTCTGTTTGACGTGGCTGGCATCAGCGTCAGCCTTTTAATCGTCTTTTTCATTTACCAGGCGTTCCGGAGCGAGCCTCTACCCAGTCCTTTGCTTCCCTTCCAGAAAAAACCCTTCCATGCCCTGACGGAAAAGGAAAAGGATAAGGCGAAGGAAAAGCGTAGCAAATCGGCCGAGGCGCGCCGCGGGCATCGCAAAACCAATGCCGCCGCTTCGCAGATAAAGCTCAATACCGAGGAAGGAATTCGCGCCGCATTTTACGTTTCCTGGGACGCCGCCAGCTTTTCTTCACTTCGCGAGTACGCCCATCAGATCGACCTGCTGTACCCGGAATGGCTGCACGTGAGGAGCCCTGATGGCCACCTCGAGACCATCGACGAACAAACCGGCCAATTCTTCGACGTGGTGCAGGGTTCGACCGTCCACCCGGTGGACGACCGGGTAATGCCATTCCTCAAGTCAGAAGACCCGGACATGGAAGTGCTTCCGATGGTCAACAATTCCAACGGGTCGGAATGGCTGGATATAAGCGGATTCTTGAATGACCCGCATGCACGAATGCGATTCCGGCAAGAGGTCGACGCATTCCTTGCCACTGATAAATATCGCGGGCTGATGGTGGACTTCGAGGATTTCCCCAGGAAAGGTCAGCCGGGTTACATCGCCCTGCTGCGCGAGCTTTCCCAGGATCTTCACGCTAAAGGCAAGAAGCTGCACGTCAGCGTGCAGGCGCGCAACATGGACTTTGACTATCCCGCGATCGCGTCGGTGGCCGACGGTATTGTCGTCATGAACTATGACGAACATTATCCAGGAGGGGAGCCGGGGCCGGTGGCTTCGCAAGACTGGTTCGTGGACAATCTGAACGCGATCCAGAAGGTCATTCCAAAAGAAAAACTGATCTGCGCCATCGGCAACTACGGCTATGACTGGGTGGTTAAACCGAAGCAGGGAAAATTGCCGCCCGGCTTGAAAGACAGCAACGTCGCAGTGCAGGACGCCTGGCTGACCGCCCGGGACTCGGATGCGGACATCGATTTCGACGGCGACGCCCTTAATCCGCATGTCAGCTACGAAGACGAGCACAACGTGCAGCATGAGGTTTGGTTTCTCGATGCTGTGACTGCGCTCAACGAGATGCGCGCCGCGCAGCAGCTTGGCATCGAGACCTTCGCGCTGTGGCGTCTGGGTGCAGAAGACCGTTCCCTCTGGCGCGTGTGGGACATTCCCGGCGAAGGAGATGCTCCCGACAAGCTGAAAGATGTTCCGCCCGGTCAGGACGTGGATATGGAAGGGCAGGGCGAGATTCTGCGCATTGAAGCGCGTCCCGCCAACGGAACGCGCGCCATCCAGGTTGACGCCAACTCCGGCCAGATTACGGATGAAAGTGTTGACTCCTTACCAGAGCCTTATCGCGTGGCCCGTTATGGATACAGTCCAAATTCTGTGGCGATAACCTTTGATGATGGCCCCGATCCAGAATGGACTCCCAGGATCCTGGACGTGCTGAAGCGTGAGCATGCTCCCGCGACCTTTTTTCTTATCGGTCTGGAGGCCGACGAGAACGCCGATCTAACATCCCGCGTGTACCGCGAGGGGCACGAGATCGGCAATCACACTTTCACCCATCCTGATATCAGCAACCTGTCCAAGCGCTTCGTGAAACTGGAACTCAATTTGACCGAGCGTTTTTTTGCCAGCCGCCTGGGCATTCGAACCATTCTTTTCCGTCCTCCTTATTCCGTGGATGCGGAACCCGACACCGAAGACGAAGTTCGCCCACTGGAAGTCACGCAGGACATGGGCTACACGACCATCGGGAACAAGATCGATACCAACGACTGGCGGCCGGGCCGAACCGCGGAAGAAATTACCGCTGACGCGATCGGGCACTTGCCGCCTTGCGCTCCCGATGACATTCGCTGCGGCAACATCATTCTGTTGCATGATGGCGGGGGCAATCGCGCCGAAACCGTGCGCGCATTGCCCATGATCATCGAAGGCGTGAGGGCGAAGGGGCTTCGAATTGTTCCGGTTTACGAGTTGTTGGGGAAAACGCGCGCCGACGTGATGCCGCCGCTTCCCGCGAATGAGCGTTGGGCAGCGCGCTTGAGCTGGTTTGGCTTCATGCTTTTCCCGGTGGTGCGGGGAACCATCGTCTGGATCTTCTTCGTCGGTGACGTGCTGATGACAGGCAGGCTGCTCTTCATCGGTGCGTTTGCCCTTTTCGATCGTCTGCGCCGGCGGCGATATGGGACTTCCAGTGAGGCGGCTACCTATCGGCCAAAAGTCGCGGTGCTGATTCCTGCCTACAATGAAGAGAAAGTTATTGAGCGGACGATTCGCTCTGTGCTCGCCTCAGACTACCGCAATCTGCGAGTCATCGTGATTGATGACGGGTCTCGCGACCGGACGCTCGAAGTTGCGCGCGGCATTCTCTCGCGCCAGGATGCGGCCGGCCGCGTCCTGATTCTCACCAAGCCGAATTCCGGGAAAGCCGAAGCCCTCGATTTCGGGCTGCAACATTTGGAAGATGAGGAAATCTTTGTCGGGATCGACGCCGACACCGTGATCGCACGCAGTGCAGTCTCGCGTTTGGTGC
>Ga0335078_10004625_pt1 | contig 20364 bp, 17 predicted proteins | sample Lox_Sample_32_FD_206711 | JGI IMG/M metagenome (GOLD analysis project Ga0335078, IMG submission 206711) | Soil microbial communities from Loxahatchee National Wildlife Refuge, Florida, United States - Lox_Sample_3.2 | ecosystem: Environmental > Terrestrial > Soil > Wetlands | place: USA... | reverse complement strand
GGACCGGGTGCACGACACCGGAGCCCGCCGTCTGTGGATAGGGGTACAGCCCCGGGTTTCAAGAAGGAGTCATCCGGTGCCGTGCAGTGCTATTAGGTTTCAAGCATTGCTCCATCGCCGTTCAGATCGGCGCTGACCGGAGACGGGGCGAGCCCTGGGGCGAACCTGGTCAGCAACGTCAAGGCGGTCCACTCGCGGACCGGTTCGGCCCGGGCAGCTGACCGGAATCGCTTGACCACAGTGCCACGATCTCGATCGACGTGCACCGCATGCGTACTTCTAACCACTGCTCGCCGGGGACTGGGCAATCGGTTTGCTGACACCGGGCTCCTGCCTCTTTGCCTCCCGGCCTGATCTTGGCCAACCATGCCAAGATCAGTAACTGGACCGGCGAGGTCAGCCGGACTCCGCTGGAAACTGGCGCAGCCGGAGAGCTGACCAGGTGTCACCGAGCGATATCTGGCGGACCGGATCCAGGCCGGCCCGTGGCACGAGTTCCCTGATGATGTCGCGATTGAGGTCGGTGGCGAGCTACCGCGCCTTGGGGTACGCGAGCCAGATGGCCCGGCCGCGGTAGGCGGCGTCGGCCAGCATCGGCAGCCGCTGGTCGAGCTCGGCCCGGTCGCGGGCGAACGCCAGCACCACATCCGCGTCCGCCGTGTCGGCGCGGCGAGCGGCGATCGGCAGATCCGGGCACGGTCCGGTGACCGCGATCGTCTGGCCAGGGCGGATCTGGAGCTTGGCATCTAGGTCCGGCATTGGGGTACCTCCCATGCTTTGGCTCGGCGGGTTTCTCTGCCGGCTCGGATCGGCGAAGGATTAGTACTCCCAGCTGACGGCCGTGCCGTACGCCAAGTACGCAATCTCGCCGTCTGGCTTCGCGCACATCATGAAATGAACTCCTATGATGGCGTCGTAGTTATTTTCCCGCACCCATTTTTCCAGGCCTCGGTAGGCCGACATCATGGTCGCGCCGCTGCCGCCCCAGGTAACTTCGCTCTTGCGTACTACCTTATTGCGAAATTCGGGAATGATATCTGTCGTTGACATGTAAATGTTCTGGCTCGCCATGCCACGAGTATGGACAGCCCCGCCTCCCGCGACAACGACGGGGGTCACTCACTCCCGCCCCACCCGCCGTGGTGGCGCCGGGAGGACGTGGTCAGGTACCCCGCACGCCGTCGGCAAGCTCGCGGAGTATGTCGATGTGGCCGTTGTGCCTGGCCGTCTCCTCGACCAGGTGGAACAGGATCCACCGCAGCGTGACAGGCTCGTCCCGCCACTCCAGCTCGCCCTTGGACAGGCTGTCCAGCGGCAGGGAGGCCACCAGCTCTCGGTGGTGCGTGCAGGCGGCGCGGTAGTCGGCGAGCAGTTCGGCGAGCGGTACCTCGACGGCGATCCGGAACTCGCGGTCCGGGTCATCGGCAGTCCACGGCGGGTCGATCGTGCCGCCGAGCATGACCCGCTCGATCCACGAGCACTCGACCCAGCGCAGGTGGCTGACCAGCCCCGAGATCGTCATCAGCGGCGAGCCGGGCAGCGGCGCGCGGCGGGCATCGGCATCCGACAGGCCGGCGCACTTGGCGTGCACGGTGTCGCGGGCGTAGTCAAGGAAGGTGACAAGGACCGTGCGCTCGTCCCAGCTGGGCGGGACGTCATCGGTCCGGCCCTGCGGGGCCGGGCCCGGTGCTGACTGCGATGTCATGTCATTCCTCTGGGGTGGGCGAGGGGACTTGAACCCCCGACATCCAGGACCACAACCTGGCGCTCTGCCAACTGAGCTACGCCCACCATCGCCGCCGCAAGGCGGCTTGGAGAAGCATACCGGTCAGCGGCGGCTACTCAGAATCGGATTTGGCTCGGGCGGCGCCATCATCCGGCACACCCCCGTTCGCGCCACCGCTAACTCCGGCACCGCTCACTCCGGCACCGCAATCTCCGGCACTGCCCTCCGGGGCATCGACCACGAACCTGGACGCGATCTCACGCGCCGTCGGCGTGTCGGGACCTGGCATCGGCACGAACACGGCCTCACGGTAGTACCGCAGCTCGGCGATGCTCTCCCTGACGTCGGCCAGCGCCCGGTGGCCGCCCTTCTTGACCGGGCTGGCGAAGTAGGCCCTCGGGTACCAGCGCCTGGCCAGCTCCTTGACGCTGGACACGTCGACCATCCGGTAGTGCAGGTGCTCGTCGAGCCGCGGCAGATCCCGCGCCAGGAACGCCCGGTCGGTGGCGATCGAGTTGCCGCACAGCGGAGCCTTCCTGGCCTCGGGTATGTGCTGCACGACGTATCCGAGCACCTGGTCCTGCGCCTCGCCGAGGGTGATCCCGCAGGCCAGCTCGGCCAGCAGCCCGGAGGTCGTGTGCATCTGGCGTACGAGTTCCGTCATCTGGTCGAGCGCCTCGGCGGGCGGCTTGATGATGAGGTCGACACCCTCGTCAAGCTCGTTGAGCTCGCGGTCGGTGATCACGCAGGCGATCTCGACCAGTGCGTCGAGGGTCAGATCAAGCCCGGTCATCTCGCAGTCAATCCAGACCAGTCGGTCAGTCACAACTCCCAGCCTAGGGTAGTCAGGCCAGCCCGGCGCGCAGGCTGCTCGCACGCGTCTCGAGCTCGGTGATGTGGGCAGGTACCCCGATGCCCTCGCGCAGCAGCGGGTCGGGCTCCGCCGGGCCTACGGTCATCGCGATCGGCAGCACGCCGGCCCAGGCATCGAGCGCATAGTCCTCGTCCTCGTCCGACGGGCCGCCCGAGCGCACCTTGACCGACGCCTCGTCGAGAGGCAGCGCGAGCACGGAGGTGGCCGCTATCTCCTTCCTTGTCGGCCGCCTGGAGTTCGCCCAGCGGCCGGGGATCAGGTGCTCGGTGATCACGCGCAGCGCCTCGGTGCGTTCTGCCTCGCCGGTGACCAGGTGCGGGGAGCCGAAGATCACCGCGCTGCGGTAATTCATCGAGTTGTTGAACACCGACCTGGCGCAGACCAGCCCGTCCACCAGCGTGACCTCGACGCAGACCGGGGCATCGACGGCGTACCGGAACGAGCGGTTGGCCGATGACCCGTGCAGGTACAGCGTCTCGCCGGACCGCCCGTAACCCGTCGGCAGCACCACCGGCGAGCCGTCGATGACCACGCCGAGATGGCAGATCAGGCCCGCGTCGAGCACCGCGTGCAAAGCGGCCCGGTCGGTCTGCGCGCGGTCCTTGTGGCGGTGCAGCGTGGTACGCGACGTGGTCGAGAGTGCTTGAAAGAGGTCCATAATGCCCTACGGTAGCTGGGTGGAGAGCGTTCCTGGAATCAGCGACCCGGCCGGGCTCGGCGCCTGGATCAGCGCACATGTGCCTGGTTACGGCCCGCTGACGGGGGTGCGGCTGATCTCAGGCGGCCGGTCCAACCTGACCTACCGGCTGGAGTTCGGTGACCGCGCGCTCGTGCTGCGCCGGCCGCCGCTCGGGCACGTCCTGCCGACCGCGCATGACATGGGCCGGGAGTTCCGGGTACTGACCGCGCTGGCCGGCACCTCGATCCCGGTGCCCGTGGCCGGGGCCTTCTGCGCCGACGCGGAGATTGTGGGCGCGCCGTTCTACCTCATGTCCTACGTGGACGGCGAGGTGCTGCGCACCGTCGAGGAGTCCGCGCACGTGACGCCGGGCCAGGCCGAAAAGCTGTCCGAGCGGCTTGTCGACACGCTGGCCGCGATCCACGCGGTGGACGTCGACGCGGTGGGGCTGACCGGCTTCGGCCGACCAGAGGGGTACCTGAGCAGGCAGCTTTCCCGCTGGCAGCGGCAGTGGGAGCTGTCCAACTCAAGACCGATGGCCGGTTACGACGATCTGGTGCGCAGGCTCGCCGACGGCCTGCCGAGCTCGGCCGAAGGCACTCTGGTGCACGGGGACCTGCGGCTGGACAACATGCTGGTCAGGCTGGAGCCGGCGCCCGAGGTGGCCGCGGTGGTCGACTGGGAGATGTCGACGCTCGGCGACCCGCTGGCTGACCTCGGCCTGACGCTGATGTACTGGACGGACCCGGGCGAGGAGGACTGGCTGCGGCTCGGCGAGGCCGGCTCGGTCACCACCATCCCAGGATTCCTCAGCCGTGCGCGCGCCGCGGCCAGGTACGCGGAGCTGACCGGCCGCGACCTTTCCGGCATCGGCTACTACGTGGCGTTCGGCTGCTACAAGCTGGCGGTCGTGCTCGAGGGCATCCACGCCAGGTTCCTGCTGAACCAGACCGTCGGAGAGGGATTCGAGCGGGAGGGCCCGGCTGTTCCCAAGCTGATCGCCAGGGCGCACCGGCTGCTCGACGAGCAGTAGCCGGGCGCGCAGCAGTCAGGCGGGCGGGAGGCGACCGTCGGGCCGCTCGTCAGCCCCGTCCTGGCCCCACCGGGCCCGGATCAGGTGGCCACGCAGTTCGGGTCGCAGAGCCGGTGCGCGAGCGCGCGGAAGAACACCTTGGCCACCTGGGCCGGGCTGGTGATCTGGTACGCCTGCCCGCCGGTGGCGTCGGCGATCTGCTCAAGCTCAGGGAAGTCTGACGGCTGGCCGAACGCGATGATGATCACGCTCACCTTGCGCTGCGGGTTGGCCAGCGTGCCGAGCTCCTTGACAAGCTCAGGGCCGGTGATGTCACCCGGCGCGTTCTCCTCGCCCGAGGCGAGCACGACCACGGTGTTGAAATAGTTCTTCTGGTAGGTCCGCTCCATGTACTTGTACGCGGCCAGGATGGACCCGTACAGCGCGACATCGGACCCGCTGACGGGCTGAAGCCCAGCCGCGACCTTCGCGAGCTCGTCGCGCTGGGCCGTCGCGCCGCTGCTCGTTACCAGCGGCCCGATCGGCACCAGCGCCTTGTACGGCAGGTCGCCGTTCAGGTTCGCGGCGAATTCCCACAGGCCCAGACTCGTGTTGTCGGAGAACAGGGTCAGCCCGCGCGACGCCGTCTGGGTCAGTTCCTGCTCGATCGTCGGGCCGGCCGGATCGGCCGGATCGATGGGCGTGGCCATCACGGACGACACGTCGATCAGGGCAAGATCACGAGACCCGAGCGCGAGCTTGTTCCAATTCTGCAAGGTGGCAGGCGCGGTGCTGGCCGCCGCGGGCGGTGCGACCTGGAGCAGCTGGCCGGTCAGGCCGTAGCCCGCCGGAAACCGGTCGGGCACGCCGGCCCCCGGCCCGGTGCGGAACCCGGCGAACCTGATCACGCTGAGCGCGAAGGGCTCCGTCAGCATCTGGCCGAACGCCTTGGCCGCCGCGTACCGCATCGGGTTCGACGTGGTCATGACGTAGGGGTAGTCCATCTCAGGGCTGCCCAGGTCGGAGTTCGGCCCGGTGGGGTAGGTCGCCGCAAGCGGCTGGCGCGGGTTGGCCGCATCGTAGGTCAGTACGGCCTGCTCGGTGGTGACGGTGACCGGCAGGCTGTTCAGCGGGGGAGCGGCCAGGCTGGCGAAGTACTTTAGCGACACGGCATCGTCGAAGTAGGGCGTGACCTGCGAGGAGTAGACGAACCTCGTGAAGTCAACCCGGCCAGCGGAGCCCGTGCCGAGCATCCGGCTGATCTCGATAAGGCTGGCGAGCCCGGCCGCGCTCTGCGTCGGGTCGGGCAGGTCCACCCGCAGGCCGGACGGGACGACCGGGCCGCCGGCCGACTCCGGCAGCAGCAGCCGCCAGCCCGACTTGCCGAACGCGGCCACCCGTGCCGCCGCGGCCTTGGACGGCATCACGATCATCAGCGGCGAGTGGGCCACGCTGAACCCGGCCGGCTGCACGGTCGTCGCGCCCACCGCGAAATCGCGCGCCTCGTCCACCCACAGGCTGGAGTCGGGGATCCACGCGTCGATCCTGGTGCCGGCGCTGGCCGGCTTGGTGCCGTCGATCTCGGCGGTGGTCTGGGCCGACGGCGCCGAGATGACGTTGACCGCGACACACTTGCCGTCGGCCCGGCGCTGCTGGCGGTTGAACACGTCGGCGATCCGCTGGATCGCTGGCGCGATGTCGGTACTCGCGGCCACGTTGATGTCGACCGGGTGATCGTCGCAGGAGAGCTGGCCGAGCACCTGCTTGGTGCCGCGGACAAGCAGCAGGGCCAGGCAGGCCACCACGGCCACGAGTACCAGGGTCCTGATCTTCACCCGCCGTCGGCGGCGTCTGCCTGCCTTGCTGCGGGGGGTGCGCGAAGCGGTCACGGCATCCTTCGTCCGGGGATCGGGCCAGCACTAGATCCCCCGGCGGGCAATTCTACCGAATTGCACGCCGCGCCGGGACTCATCGCCCTGCGCCGCTCCGGCCGGTCGAGATGAACAGGGGCTGATCCCAGTCCGGCTCGGTCTGCTGACAACAAGCAAGGAGAACGAGCACCACCCCCGCGGCCCCGTCAAGCAGGCCGACGCCGGCCGCCGCTGCCCACCCGGCCTCGCACAGCGCCACGGTCCGCTCCGCCCATGTGATCGCGGCCTCGGCCAGCGCCTGGGCCCCGGTGAGCTGGTAGAGCCGGCCGAAGACGTGGGCCAGGCCAGCCGCGCCGTGACAGATGCCGGCCTGGTCGGCCTGGTCGGCCCGGTCGGCGCTCAAGGTGCAGCCGGGGCCGGGGCTGCGGGCCGCAGCGGCCAGGGCGAGCCGGGTGGCGGCCAGCGCCCAGGCCGGCTCGCCGACATCGCGCGCGGCGAGCAGCAGCGCGAGCGCGACCCCCGGGTCGCCGTCGCACCAGGCCAGCCGGGAGGCGGCCTGGCTGGCGCCGCCGTAACCGCCGCCGGTCTGGCTGGTGCCGCCGTTGCCGCCGGCGTTGGCGGCGGCGGGGCCGGCGGCGTCCGCGACGAACCCTGGCACGGTCAGGTCGGCTCCCGTCCCTGCCTGGTGGGCGAGCAGCCAGCGCACGGCGCCGTCGAGCAGCGGGCGGACGGTGCGGGGCTCGACCCCGAGCGCGTGCGCGCGGCCGAGCAGCGCGATCGGGCCGGCCATCCCGTGCGCCGCGGTCAGATCCACCCCGCCTCCGGGATGCCGCCGAGCCTGGCCGGCGGCCGTCGCTGACGGCGGCGTCCACCAGTACACGCCGTTGCCGTCGCGGCGGGCCCGCCCGGCCAGCCGCTCGATCACCGCGGCCAGGCAGTCGGCCGCGGCCGGGCGCGGCCACCTGGCCAGCGCGTAGGCGCCGAGCCCCGTCAGCCCGTCGGCGAGCCCGTAGGGCCCGGAGTCCGGGTATCGCCGCAGCGTCGAGGCCAGGACCGCGTCGATCGCTGCATTGTCGATGCCTGCGCTGTCGATGCCTGCGCTGTCGATCGCGGCGTTCGGGTCGTCGGTCGGCCGGCCGGGGAGCAGGCCGCCGACGAAGTCGGCGGCCCAGGCGACGCCGGGGAACCCCGAGTACAGCGCGGCAGGCATCACGTGCCGGGCCTGGGCCTGCCTGGCGGCCGCCAGGCAGGCCCAGGCCAGTCCGGCCGCACGCTCGTCGCCCCGTGTGCTCGCGGTCACGGCGAGGCACACCGCCAGTCCGGCCGCGCCGGATGCCAGCGGCCCGGATGCCAGCGGTCCGGATGCCAGCAAGCCGGGTGCGAGCGCTGCGGCGGTCGGACCGGCCTGCTGCCCGCAGTCGGCGGCCAGCGCCTGCCCCAGCGCATCGACCGCGCGGAGCGCGCGGTCCCGCAGGCCGCCGGTCAGCAGCGGTTGCCAGGGCTGGACGGCGACGGTCGCGGCCGCGGTCGGCCTGGCGGCGGTCGTGACCCCAGTTCGATGCCGGATCGTCCGGGCAGCGGAATGGCGCGCGCTATGCATCCATCTCGCCTGCTGCCATCATCAATAGAATAAATCCTCACTTGCCGGTTCCGGCTGCCCTATATGCGCGAAGTCCGGTATTCACTCCGCTGGTCAGCGTCCCTCTTGCCGCCGGAAAGCATAACGCCGCAGCGCGCATTAAACGCGCACTTGACGAAATGCCTGCCTTGGAATGAGCTGGATAATTAACGGGGATGCGCAATATTGCGTGGTCCTTCGGGCCGGCCTGCCGTGCGGCCGTGCGACCGGCCGAGCGCGTCGCGCGGTCAGGCCGGGAACGGGGCGTGCGCGTCGGCCGCGGAGCGCTCGGCGAACTGCTCGCGCAGCCGGTGCTTGGCCTGCGGGTCAGCCCCGGCCTCGTCGAGCCCGATCAGCGACGCGCCGCCTACCGGCGCGTGCATGAGCACCCGGATGTCGGCAGCGGGGAACTCCGCGGTGATCAGGCGCTCCGCCTCGCCGATCAGTAGCGCGTTGCCCGATGCCACGACACCGCCGCCGAGCACCACGGGAACGGGCATCCCGGCGAGGTCGAGCCGCACGATCGCGCTCTTGGCCAACAAGAAGAGCTCCTGGCCGAGCCGCAGCACCAGGTCGCGCGCGACCGCGTCGCCGGCGTCCGCGGTGGCCAGCACCATCGGGGCAAGGCCGGCGATCCGGTCCCAGGAGATCGTGCCGAAGTGCAGCCCCTCGGCCACGTCAAGCGGCTCGACCACGCCGAAGAACGCGGGCACCGCCTGGCGCAGCGCGGTCTGCGGGCCCCGCCCGTCGGCGGCGCGGACGGCGGCCCACTGGGCCTCCATCCCCAGGCTGAACCCGCCGCCCCAGTCGCCGGTGGTCATGCCAAGTGCCATGAACCTGGCCGTGCGCCCGTCGGGCGCGACACCCACGCAGTTGATCCCCGTGCCGCAGGTGATGCCGACGCCCCAGTGCCGTGCCGCGCCCGCGGCCGGCACGTCGTCCAGGCCGGCCCTGAGCACGGCGTAGGTGTCGTTGGCGACGAACGTCGTGGCCGCCCAGCCCTGCTCGGCCAGCATGGCCTCGAGCTGGCGCTCCTCGGCGGGCAGGTCCACGTTGGCGACGCAGGCGACGAGGTGCTCGGCGACCTCGCCCCCGGCCGCCTGGCCGTCGGCCGCCGGGAGGCCGGCCAGCTCGGCCGCCGAGCTGACCAGCCCGGCGATCACGGAGACGGTCTGGTCGCCAAGACGGGTCGGCATGCCGGGACCGCGCGCCACCGCGAGCAGGGTCCCTTCGGCGGTGACGAGGGCGACGTCGGTCTTGCTGTTCCCGCCGTCGATGGCCAGGACAGCAGGGAGCGGCTGCCTCACGAGCCGCTCGCCTCGCCGCCCGCCCAGGGCAGGAACGCGGCGTTCTCGGCAAGCAGCAGGTCGGTGAGCCGCTCGGCTTGGTCGTACTGGCCGACCAGCGGGTGCGCGAGCAGCGTGGCGAGCACCCGGTCCCTGCCGCCCAGCCTGGCCGCCTGCACGGCGAGCTCCTCGTAGGCGGAAACGTGCGCGGTCAGACCGCGCATCAGCGGGCCGAGCGGGTCGACGGCCGCCGGGGCGGCGCCGCCCTTGCCGATCACCGACGGGACCTCGATGACGGCCTCGTCGGGCAGGAACGGCAGCGTGCCCTCGTTGCGCACGTTCACCACCTGCGTGTCGCCGGCGTCCCTGACCAGGGAGGCAAGCAGGTCCACCGCTGCCTCGGAGTAGAACGCGCCGCCGCGCTGGCCGAGCAGGTCGGGCTTGCGGTCGAGCTTCGGGTCCGCGTACATGGCAAGCAGCTCGCGCTCGATCTCGGCAACCCGGTGGGCCCGGGTCTCCGCGGTCCGCTGCTCGGCCACCACCTGATCATGAGCGTAGAAGTACCGCAGGTAGTACGACGGGATCGACTCGGTCAGCGTGATCACCTCAAGCGGCAACTCGATCAAGCTGGCGAGGTCCTTGCCGTGCTCGGCGATCAGGCGGGGCAGCACGTCGGCGCCGTCCAGCCGGACCGCGCGCTCCCATGACAGGTGGTTGAGCCCGACGTGGTCCAGGCTGATCCGCTCGGGGCCGACGCCGAGCATCCCGGCGAAGATCCGCTGGAACCCGATCGCGACGTTGCAGAGGCCGATCGCGCGGTGCCCGGCGTCGAGCAGCGCCCTGGTCACGATGCCGACCGGGTTGGTGAAGTCGATGATCCACGCGTCTGCCGCGGCCCGGGACCGCACCCGCTCGGCGATGCCGAGCACTACCGGCACGGTGCGCAGCGCCTTGGCCAGCCCGCCCGCGCCGGTCGTCTCCTGGCCCACGCAGCCGCAGGTCAGCGGCCAGGTCTCGTCGCGGTTCCTGGCGGCCTGGCCGCCGACGCGCAGCTGGAGCAGCACCGCGCCAGCCCCGTCCACGCCGTCGTCGAGGTCGGCGGTCCAGCGGACCGTCGCCGGGTGGCCGTACGCCCGCATGATCCGCTGCGAGAACGGTCCCACCACGGCGAGCCTGGCGGCGTCCGGGTCGACGAGCACGATCTCGGTGATCGACACCTGCCCGGTCAGCCGGGCGAAACCGTCGATGAGCTCGGGAGTGTAGGTAGAGCCGCCGCCGACCACCGCTACCTTCATTCAGAACGCCTTCACTTCCGCGCCGGACTGGGCCACGTGGCACGCGACATCGCGGCCGACGCCGATGGGCTTGAGCACCGGGGTCACGGTGTGGCAGGTCTCCATCGCCAGCGGGCATCGCCAGCGGAACCGGCAGCCCGGCGTCGGGTCGATCACCTTCGGCGGCTCGCCCCTGTCGGTCTCGGCGCCGACCCCAAGGGGCGCGCGCGGGTCTGGCGCGGCCGACAGCAGCAGCTGGGTATACGGATGCCTGGGGCTGGACATGACCTCTTCGATCGGCCCGGCCTCCGCGATCTGTGCCGCGTACATGACGATCAGCCGGTCGGCGACGTACCGCGCGCTGGCCAGGTCGTGGGTGATGTAGAGGATCGACACCCCTTCCTCGTCACGCAGCTTGACCATCAGGTTGAGCAGGCCGATCCGGATCGATACGTCGAGCATGGAGACCGGCTCGTCCGCCAGGATCAGCTTCGGCCGCATGGCCAGGGCCTGGGCGAAGCCGACCCGCTGCCGCTGCCCGCCGCTGAGCTCGTGCGGGTACCGCAGCAGCACGTCCGCTGGCGGGGTCAGCCCGACCACGTCGAATACTCGCTCGGCCTCGGCCAGCTGATCCTGCTTCGACAGCTCCGGCCGGTGCAGCTTCAGGCTGCGCAGCATGCCGTGGGACACCCGGAACACCGGGTTGATGGACGCGAACGGGTCCTGGAACACCATGGGGGCCAGGCCGCTGTACCAGAGCCGGTCCTTGCGGCTGCGGAACGACGAGATCGGCCTGCCCTCGAAGTAGACCTCCCCGCTTGTCGGCTTGTAGATCTTGGCCAGCAGCCTGGCGATGGTCGACTTGCCGCTGCCGCTCTCGCCGGCCAGCGCCACGATCTGCCGGCTGCCCACCGACAGGTCCACCTCGTCCACGGCATGCAGGGTCTTCTGCGAGAGCGCGCTGCCGATCTTGAAGTGCCTGGTCAGCTTCTCGGTGCGGAGCAGCGGCTCGGTGCCGTCGGCCAGCACCTGCTCCGGGGGCGCCCAGGGCTCGGTCACGCCGCGCTCCCTGCCGTGTCCCGGCCCGGCAGGCCGGGCGCGGCGCCGCCTTCGAACAGCAGGCAGCGGACCAGCGTGCCGTCGACCTGGTAGAGCTCTGGCGGCTCGGTCCTGCACCGGTCGAAGACCTTGGGGCAGCGCGGCGCGAACCGGCAGCCCGGCGGCGGGCTGGCGAGATTGGGCGGGTTGCCGGGGATCCCGCTCAGCGCCACCTTGGGTCCGCGGATCGACGGGAACGCCTCCATCAGGCCTGCCGTGTAGGGATGCAGCGGCGTGTCGAACAGCTGCTGGGTGGCGCCCACCTCCGACACCTGCCCGGCGTACATGACCATGAGCCGGTCGGAGAAGTGGCTGACCAGCGACATGTCATGGGTCACGAAGATGACCGCGAAGCCGATATCGCGCTGCAGCTCCTTGATCTGGACCATGAGCGAGCGCTGGGCGACGACGTCGAGCGCCGACGTCGGCTCGTCCATGATGACCAGGTCGGGCGTGAACAGCAGCGCCATCGCGATCATCGAGCGCTGCCGCATGCCGCCGGAGAGCTGGTGCGGATAGCTCTTGAGGTGGATCGGGTCGATGCCGACCATCTGAAGCACCTGAGCGGACCTGGCGGCGATCTCATGTTCCGACGTGACACCGTGCGCCCGCATCGCGTCCTTGAACTGCGCGCCGATGGACTTGACCGGATTGAGCGCGTTCATCGCGCTCTGCATCACGACCGACAGGTCCCTCCAGCGGATCGCGGTGAGATGGGAATCGGTCAGGCCGACGAGGTTGCGCCCTTTGAAATTGACGCTGCCCGCCACGATCTCCGCTGGTGGGAAGAGCAGTTGCGCGATACCGAACAGCAGGGTGGACTTGCCGCAGCCTGACTCACCGACGATCGCCAGGAACTCGCCGGGCGCGAGGTCGAAGCTGACCTTCTCCACCGCGAGGACGACGTCGTTTTCCAGTATGTACTCGACCGTCAGGTCCCGGACCTCCAGGATGGGTCCGCCGTCCCAGCTGGATCGGGCCGCGGCGGGCTGGTCGTCAGCCAGCGTTCGTGACACGCGTGGCACCGCTCGCACGCCTCCTCCGCATCGGCCGAAGTGCTGGATTGCCTATCTCGTCGAAGGCGTAGTTGAGCAGCGCGAATGCCGCGCCGAGGGCGACGATGCACAGGCCAGGAACCACGATCCACAGGACCTGGCCGCTCTGGAATGCCTCGGCGTTCTCGGCCCAGTAGAGCATGGTGCCCCAGCTGACCGTGCTCGGATCGCCGAGGCCGATGAACTGCAAGCTGGACGAGAACAGCACGGCGTACAGCGCGTTGGTCAGGAAGCTGGCGACCAGCAGTGAGGTCATCGTCGGGATGATCTCCACGAGGATGATGTAGAGCGAGCGTTCACCGCGAACCCTGGCCGCCTCCAGGAATTCCCTGCGGCGCAGCGACAGGGCCTGCGAGCGGAGCTGGCGCGCGGTATAGGACCAGGAGACGAACGTGATGACCGCGATCATCACGCCGGTGGTCGCGCCGTGCAGGTAGCTGCCGATCACGATCAGCAGCGGGAACGCCGGGATCACCAGCAGCACGTCGGTGACCAGGTTGAGCACGCCGTCCCACACGCCGCCCAGGTAGGCCGCGGCAACCCCGATCAGCATGGCGATAAAGGTGGCCCCGATCCCGACACCGAAGGCGATCAGCAGCACCGGCCGGGCGCCGTAGATCACTTGCGCGAAGATGTCCTGTTCGAAGGCGGTGGTGCCGAGCAGGTGCTGCGCGGACGGGCCGAGACTGCGGCCGTAGATCTCCGCGGTCGGGCTGTCGTGGGCGAGGAGCCCAGGAAAGAGTGCCACGAAGCAGAACACGACCAGCAGCATCATGCCGACCGTGGCCTTCCTGTTGGCGGTGATGGCGCGCGCCATCCGCCGCAGGGAGCGTGCGCCGGAAATTCCGCCGCGCGGCGCCGGCAGCCCGCCGACCGGAACGAGCGCGGGCCCGCCCACCTGGCCGGGAGCTCCCGGGCCGCCCGGGGCTTCGATCGTCGCCATGGCTAGCTCTCACTCCTGGTGCGCGGGTCGAGTATGGCCGTGGCCACGTCGGACAGCAGGATCGCCACCAGCACGGCCACGGTGATCAGCAAGAACAGCGTCTGCATGAGCGGGTAGTCGTCATTGAAGACGGCCTGGAGCAGCATGTAGCCGACGCCCGGATAGTTGAAGACCTCCTCGATCAGGATGGCGCCGCCCACCACGAATCCCAGCGACATCGCGAACCCGGTGAGGTTCGGGAGGATCGCGTTCCTGGCCGCGTAGTCGAACATGATCCGCCACGCCGGCAGGCCCTTCGCCTTGGCCATTCGCACGTAGTCCTCGGCCAGCGTGGTGATCATGGTGTTGCGCATGGTCAGGATCCACGTGCCGATGGTCGTGATCAGCAGCGTGAAGCTCGGCAGGATGGCGTGCTCGAGCACGTTGCTGATGAAGGTCCAGGTAAAGCCTGGTGTCAGCGTGAAGTCGTAGCCGAAGAAGTACGGCAGCCAGTGCAGCGTGACGCCGAACACGAGGATCAGGACAAGCCCGAGCCAGAAGTAGGGGATCACCGTCATGATCACGAAGACCGGCGGCATGATGCTGTCGAGCCGACCGCCCCTGCGCCACGCGGCGACGATGCCGATCAGAGTGCCGAGTATGAAGGCGAGCACGGTGGTCACGCCGACCAGCCCGAGCGTCCACGGAATCGCGTCGAGCACGATCCTGGCCACCGATGCGCCTGGATAGGTGGTGAGCGAGACCCCGAAGTGGCCGGTCGAGACGTCGCGGAGGTACTGGGCGTACTGGGAGGCCATGCTCTGGTGGCGGTTGAGGCCGAACTCGGCATCGAGCGCCTTGAGCGCCTGCGGGCTTACGCCGCCCTTGTGGCTTGCGATGATCGCCAGCGCCGGGTTGCCGGGCATCATCCGCGGCAGCAGGAAGTTCAGCGTGAGCGCCACCCACAGGGTGAGCGCGAAGAAGCCGAGGCGGCGCAGCACGAACCTCATGCCGTTCCCCTAATGCTCATCGACCAGTGCTCCTACGCTCACCTATCGGGCGGCCGCACGCAAGGGATGTTCCGCCTTGAACGGTGCCCGGATGGTCAGACCGGATCCGGCCTGACCATCCGGGCAGCCCGTGCCGTTACTTGACCGGCGACAGATGCAGCAGCGTCTGGCCCCAGTCGGGGTAGTTGTAGGCGGCGGGCTGAGCGTAAGGATCGCCCGGGGTTTCCCATCCGCTGAAGGAGGCGGTGCTGTACTGGTACCAGTCCACTTCCTCGGTGACCGGGATCACCGGTACGTCGGAGAGCATGACCTGCTCCAGCTGGTCCACGATCGAGTGCTGCTTGGACGCGCTGGTGGTGGCGCCGTACTCGTTGATCAGCGCGTCGGTGGCCGGGTTGCTGTACCGCTCGAAGTTCGAGCCTGCCGCCTTGCCGATCGGTGCCGAGTTGGCCGAGTAGAGCCACTGCCTCAGCTCGAAGTACGGCGTCGGTCCGCCGGTCTCCGCGTAGTAGCCGAGGTCGAACTTGCCGGTGTAGATGTCCGCGTCGAAGGTGCCCGCGGACAGGTCCTCGGGCGTGAGCTGGATGCCGACGGCCTTGAAGTCCGCCACGATCGTCTGCACCGCGGCGACCCAGTCGGAGAAGCCGCCGTTGTTGACGATGTTGAAGGAGAGCGGGGTGCCGGACGGCGTCTGGAAGATGCCGTTGGGGCCTCGCTTGAAGCCGGCCGCCTCGAGGATCGAAATGGCCTTCTTGGGGTTGTAAGCGTAGTTGTTGCCATACTTGGCCGCGAGCGAGCTATCGAGCCAGCTCGAGAACGTAGGCGTGACGATCCCGGTCTGGTTCGACGGCGGCTCGTAGCCGTACTCGCCGATGGTCGAGGCCTTCGGCCGGTTGATCGCGTACGCCATGGCCTGGCGCACCGCGACGTTCTTCAGGATCGGGTTGGTCAGATTGATGAACATCGTGACGTTCACCACCGGCGGGAACCAGTAGTGGTTATCCGGGCTCTTGGCCAGGTAGAACGACTTGATGCTGGGGATGAACTGGCTGCCCCACTGAGCCTGGCCGTCGGCCAGGTAGGTGTTGGCCGTGTCGTTCGTCAGGAACGACGGGTAGTTGACGACCTTGACCTTGGGCTCGCCCGGCTGCCAGTAGTGCGGGTTCGCCACGTACTTGATGTTCTCTGGCGTGCAGTCCGTGGCGCCGGTCGTGAAGGCCCCGGTGCCGACCGGGTTCTTGTCGGGGTACAGCACAGGGTTCTTGATCTTCGACCAGATGGACTGGTCGACGATCGCGACCTGGTCGGCCACGTAGTAGAAGTAGGGCACGGCCTCGGTCTTGAAGGTCATCACGACCTGGTTCGATCCCTTCTGCGCGACGCTGGACAGCACCGACCAGACCGCGTTGACGTCAAGCGTCGGGTTCTTCTTCAGCATCTCGAAGGTGAAGACCACGTCGGCCGGCGTGAGCGGGTCTCCGTTGGAGAACTTCACGCCACTGCGGATCGTGAAGGTGAGCACCTTGTTGCCGTCACTCCAGGTCCAGCTCGTCGCCAGCCATGGCGAGGTCTTGCCGCTCTCCAGCGTGTTGACGAACGCCAGCGGCTCGTAAACCGGCCCGAGAGAATAGCCGATGTAGCTCAGGTTGAAGGGGTTGAAGTCGCACGGCCAGGTCTCGCCGCTCTCGTTGTCGATGGTCAGCACTTTGCTCGCGCTCGACGGCGGGGCGCTCGAGGTGCTCGTGCTGCAGGCGGCGGCCAGCAGGCTCACGACGACGACGGCCCCGAGTATGGTAAGGCGTCTCATTGCTTGGGCCCTTCCTGAATGCGCTGGGTAGCTGCGGGTTGCCCGGCACGGCTCGCACGTCCGTCACGGGCAGGTGCTGGCCGGCGGGGGAGGCCGGTCAGCGTGGGCCGGCGGTGCCACCGTCGGCGATGATGCCAGTAACCATCATGTATGTCGCCTATTCGGCAAATCTGGGGACCTTCGTCCTGAAATCCGCGTGACGTTGGTAGTGACCTCCGCCTCCTTGAGGTCGAGATGTCCCGCCATGACCCTGCCGATTCCGTTACGACGCCGGAAGCGCTATCGTGTGAATTGTTAGGACAGTATCCTAACTAAGCCCGGCGTAACAGAGGCCGTGGCCGAAACGTGATAGAGCGCGGCAACCCTGGAGCAGTGGAGGCCGGATCAGCCCGGCAGACCGTCCGCCGCCGGGCATCGCGACGGGGAGGCGCTGGCGTGGACATGATCTCGTTCGGGTCGGTCTTCCTCGAGCTGGTCTTCGGGCGGCTCGACCGGCTGCCGAGGCCCGGCGAGGAGGTCTTCTCCGACGAGTTCGCGATCTCCTGCGGCGGCGCCGTCACCAGCGCCACCGCTGCGGCCGCCGGCGGCGTCAGCGCGGGACTCTGCACGCTGCTGGGCGACGACATGGGCTCGCAGGTCGTCGCCGACCACTGCGCGGCGGCCGGGGTCGACATCTCGCCGTCGGCGCGGGTCGGCGAGCCGACCGCCGGGATCACCGTCGTGCTCAACTTCGACCGCGACCGCGGCTTCGTCACCCACCTGCCGTCGCGCGCGTTCCGGGCGCCGCAAGAGGCCGATCGCTGGCGGCAGGTGCTGCGCGAGTACCGCCCCGCCTGGTGCTACCTGCACGCCGGCCGGGGCAGGCTGGCGTTCCTTCGCGAGGCGCGCGAGCTTGGCTGCAAGATCATGCTGGACACCTCGTTCGGCGACGCACGGAACCGCGCCTCGGTGCTTGAGTGCGTGCGGATGGCCGACATCTTCGTGCCCAACGCCGACGAGCTAGTCAGCCTGACCGGCGCCGGTGACATCGGGCGGGCCATCGCCGCGGCGCGCGGCATGGGCACCCAGCTCGTGGTGACCTGCGGGGAGGCGGGCGCGGTCCTGGCCGGCCCGGACGGCGAGGTCACCGAGATCGGCGACGGCGTGGCGCAGGTGCCGGTCAGGGACCTGACCGGCGCGGGCGATAGCTTCGCCGGGGCGATGATCGCCGCGCTGGTGCGCGGCGCCTCCGTGGCCCAGGCCGCGGCGGCCGGGAACGCGGCAGGCTCGCAGGCGGTTGCGCGGCTGGGCGCCGTGGGCGAGGTAGCTGGTGCCGGGAGCCTGGCGGGCTGGCCGTTGCGCCCGAATGTTGTGCAGACGGCCGCCGCAAGGGCGATGAACGCGATGGGACAGGGCCGATGAAGCTGACGGTTCTTGGCGGCGGCGGCGTGCGGATGCCGGCCTTCGTGCGCGCGGTCCTGGCGGGCAGGCCGGGCGCGTTCGGCGAGATCTGCCTGCTCGAGCCCGACCCGATCAGGCGCGCGACGACGGCGCGGCTCGCCGTCGAGGTCGCCGCGGTGCTCGGCCAGCCCGGGGTGGTGACCGTGACCGCCGACGCCGCACGGGCCTTCACCGACGCGGACTACGTCTTCTCGGCGATCCGGGTGGGCGGAGACCGCGGCCGGGTGATCGACGAGCAGGTGGCGCTCGAGCGGGGGATCGTGGGCCAGGAGACCACCGGCCCCGGCGGCTGCGCGATGGCGCTGCGCACGATCCCTGTGGTGCTGTCCTACTGCGAGCTGCTCAGCCGGTGCTCGCCGGGCGCGGTCCTGGTCAACTTCACCAACCCGGCGGGCCTGATCACCCAGGCGATCAGCGACCAGGGCAAGATCACCGCGGTGGGCGTGTGCGACACCCCGTCGGGCACGATCGCGAACCTGGCCAGGTTCCTGCGGGTGGCGCCCGGCCAGGTCAGCGCGGGGTACGGCGGCCTGAACCACCTCGGCTGGGTCGGCTCGCTGCGGGTGGACGGCACCGAGATGATGCCCGAGCTGCTGGCCAGGTTCGACGAGCTGCAGCGCACCGACCGGCACCTGGCCGCGTTCGACCCGGGCATGGTCCGGCGGGTCGGCGCGATCCCGACCGAGTACGTCTACTACTTCTACGACTCCAGGCGCTACGTCGACGACGTCGCGAAGGCCGGGTCGAGCCGCGGCCAGGACGTGCTGGCTCTCAACACCGAGCTGCTCGCCGCGATCGGCCGCGCGTTCGCCGACGGCGACGTGCACGCCGCCTGGTCCGCCTACTCCAGCCTGCTCGGGGTCAGGCGGGACACCTACATGCGGACCGATACCCAGGGCGCCAGCGGGCAGGCGGAGGCCAGGGCCAGACGCGCCGCCGCGGGCACCGTGCCGATCGAGGCCACCGAGATCGGCGGCTACGAGGGCCTGGCGCTGCGAGTCATCGACGGCCTGGCCGGCCGGGGTGCCAGCGAGGTGATCGTGAACGTGCCGAACGAGGCCACCCTGGGCTTCCTCGACCCGGCCGATGTCGCCGAGGTGCCGGCCAGGGTGGACGCGGGCGGCCTGACCAGGCTCGGCCCGGTCAGCCTGCCCCGCTCGGCGCGGGCGCTCGTGATGGCCGTGAAAGAGTACGAGCGAGGCATCGTGGAGGCAGCCATGTCCGGTGACGCGGATCTGGCCGCGGTCGCGCTGGCCCAGCATCCGCTGGTGCCGGGCATCACTGCGGCCAGGGAACTGATCGAGGAGTACATCGAGCTGCACGGCGAGCATCTCGCCTACCTGCGTTAGATGACGCAGAGCCAGCAGGACGCGGCCGTCGCGGCCCTGACCGGCCAGGCGGCGCAGGGCGCGCCCGGGCCGCCGGCCGGGCTGCAGGCCGCCAGGCCGCAGCTGATCAGGACCATGAACGAGCAGCTGCTGCTCAGCCAGATCCGCCAGCTCGGCCTCTGCTCGCGTGCCGACCTGGCCAGGCTGTCCGGGCTCTCCAAGCCGACGGTATCTCTGGCGCTGGCGAACGTGGAACGGTCCGGCCTGGTCAGGACGGCCGGCCAGCGCACCGGGGTGCCCGGACGCTCGGCTGTGCTGTACGAGATCAGCCCGGACGCCGGCTACGTGCTCGGGCTCGACATCGGCCACGAGTACCTGCGCGGCGCGCTCGCCGACCTGACCGGCGAGGTCAGGGCCAAGGCCGAGGCCCGCTGCCCGACCGCCGGGGTGAGCAAGCAGGTCAGCGAGCTGATCAGGCTGGCCGACGGGATCTGCGCGGCCGCCGGGGTGGACCGGGCCAGGGTCACCCAGACCGTACTTGGCAGCCCGGGAGTGTACGACCCGAAGCGGGACGCGATCACGCTGACCGGCGGCCTGGCCGGCTGGGACCGGCCGGCCGTGCTCGCCGGCCTGCGCCGCGCGTTCGGCGAGACCCTGGTGGTGGAGAACGACACCGACGCGGCGGCGCTCGCCGAGCGGGACCACGGGCACGGCCGCGAGTTCGCCAGCTTCGCGTTCGTCTCGATCGGGTCAGGCATCGGGATGGGGCTCGTGCTCGGCGGCCAGCTGCACCGGGGCGCGCACGGGGTGGCCGGCGAGATCGCGTACCTGCCGATCGCCGAGGGCCCGGGCGCTGCGGCACTGGCTGGCGGGCCGGGGCGCGGAGCCGACGAGGTGCGCAGGCGCGGCACGCTCGAGGCGGCAGGCTCGGCCGACGCGATCGTGCGGGCGGCCCGCGAGGCCGGCCTGCGGGCGCGGTCGGCACGTGAGGTGTTCGCGGCCGCGGCGGGCGGTGACGCGCGGGCAGGCGCGATCGTGGCCGCCGAGGCGCGCCTGGTGGCCAAGGCGATCTGCTCGATCGTGACCGTGGTCGACCCAGGGCTTGTGGTGCTGGGCGGCGGCATCGGCCAGGCGCCCGGGTTCGCCGCGGCGGTGGCCACCGAGCTCGGTCAGATCGCGCCCGTGCTGCCGGACATCCGGGTCAGCGCGCTCGGCACCGGCTCGGTCGTGGACGGCTGCCTGGCCTCAGGAGCTGAACTAGCCTGGCGGCGGCTGACCGCGCAGCTCGCAGCGGCCCAGGACCAGCCGCAGGCTCAGCCCGACGTGGACGGCGGCCTGGGCTTGGCGGGGGCTGCCTTCGGAGC
>Ga0335078_10004624_pt1 | contig 20371 bp, 15 predicted proteins | sample Lox_Sample_32_FD_206711 | JGI IMG/M metagenome (GOLD analysis project Ga0335078, IMG submission 206711) | Soil microbial communities from Loxahatchee National Wildlife Refuge, Florida, United States - Lox_Sample_3.2 | ecosystem: Environmental > Terrestrial > Soil > Wetlands | place: USA... | reverse complement strand
ATCTGGCAGGCTTCGCGCCATTCGATCGACCTGGTGCTGTCCGGACACACGCATGGGGGGCAGGTGCGGGTCCCCGGGTTCCGGCACTTGTACCGCTCAAAACTCGGCGAGCGCTTCGTCGACGGCTGGAATCGGCTGCACGCCACCCAGATCTACGTCAGCCGCGGAATCGGCAAAGTGATCGTACCCATTCGGTTCGACTGTCCTTCGGAAATTGCTTGCCTGAACCTGCGCCGCGGGCGTTCGTCTCCCAGCCCGAACTAAGCGCCTGCCTCGTCATGGCCCAAATCCCCGCTTCCGCCGGCAGCGCGGCGCCTGAACCTCAGCACCTACGGCGCGAACTCGGCCTCGCCCAATCCACGGCGCTCGCCATCACCGACATGGTGGGCATCGGTCCCTACATCACCATTCCCCTGCTGCTCGCCACCATGGGCGGGCCGAAGGCGCTGCTGGCGTGGTTCGTGGGCGCAGCCATCGCTTTCTCCGACGGCCTCGTCTGGGCGGAACTCGGCGCGGCTCTGCCCAAAGCCGGAGGAAGCTACAACTACCTGCGCGAGGCCTACGGACCCGCGGGCGCCGGGCGCTGGCTCTCCTTCTTGATGGTCTGGCAGATCATGTTTTCGGCGCCGCTCTCTTTGGCCAGCGGCAGCATCGGTTTCGCCAATTACTTCCACTACCTCACGCCCGCGATGCCGGCGTGGGGCGAGCGGCTGCTGGCCGGGCTCTTTCCTCTGCTGCTGGTCGCGCTGCTGTATCGGCGCATCGGCGCCATTGGGAATCTGTCACTGGTGCTGGCGGTCGGCGTCCTGGGTGGCTGCCTCTGGATCGTGGGATCCGGGATGCCTCACCTGAGTGTGGCGCGCCTTTTCCATGATCAGAGTGCGCTCACCATGACCTGGGCATTCTGGGCCGCTCTCGGACACGCCACCCTCTACGCGCTCTACGACTATTTCGGCTACTACAACGTCTGCTATCTGGCGGAAGAGATTCGCAATCCGGGCCGTGTGATACCGCGTGCCATCCTGTTCTCCATCGCCACGGTGGGTACTCTGTACGTACTGATGAGCTCGTCGTTTCTGAGTGTTATGCCACTCGACCGGTTGCTGCACACGAAGTTTGTCGCCTCCGACTACATCGCGATGCTCGAGGGCGCCGCCGCAGGCAAGGCCATGACCGTGCTGTTGCTCTGGATCGCGTTTTCCTCAGTGTTTTCGCTGCTGCTCGGCTACTCGCGGATTCCGTACGCGGCGGCCCTGGACGGGAATTTCTTTCGCATTTTCGGACGATTGCATCCGGAAGGGGGGTTTCCTTACATTTCCCTGATCGTGCTGGGGGTGATCGCTTCGATCTTCAGCCTGGGCAGGTTAAACGAAGTGATCGGCAGCCTGATCGCCACCCGGGTGCTCATTCAATACCTGCCGCAGACCATCGGCTTCTTCGTTCTCCGCCGGCGCCAGCCCCAGCTTGAACGTCCATTCCGGATGTGGCTTTACCCCATACCCGGTGTGATCTCGACGGCGGGCTGGATCTACGTGCTCGCCACCGCCGCGCCGCGGTCGCTGATCTTCGCCGCCGGCGTGCTGGCCGTGGGCAGCGTGGCTTACTTCAGCCGGGCGAAAGCCCGGCGAGAATGGCCGTTCAGCGCGCCAAAGATAAGAGCCTAGAAGAATAGCCCAAACGTTATGGCCCCGACATCGACGCCCGATAGGCTTGAAGGATGTCGTCAAGCGTCACCACGCCCTCCAGCCGATCGAGGTTAACCCGGTTCGTCACCGGGAGCAGAGGGTGATCTCCGATGCGGCGCAATGCCATCTCCAGGGCTTGGTCCGGATGGACGTGAGGAAGCCGCTGAGAATCCGGCAAGTCTCGAAGAATAGTACTGCCTTTGCCTTGCTTGGCGAGCATCTGCAAACGCTCTTTCGTCAACAGACTCCAGCCCTGCGCGCCTTGGTCCACCAGGAAGTGCTGGTCGGCCGAGTTTTCAAGCTGGCGGAGGGCGTCTGCGACCGATTGGACTCCGTGCAGCAGGGGCGCCCGGTACTCTCGCAGGGCGGTTTCCACACGCAGCGTCGATTCTTCCCTCTGCGCCTCGAGCGATGGAAGGTCCATACCTTCCTGGCGCGAGAGCATGTCAAAAAGCGGCACCTTCTGATACTTGCGACTGATAACATAAGCGATGGCGTTCGAAATCACCACCGGCACGATGATGGAATAATTTCCGCTTAGCTCCAACACCATGAAGACCGAGGTCATCGGCACCCGCAGAAAACCTGCGAAGACCGTCCCCATTCCAACCAAGGCGTAGGCGCCGACCGAGCCGGTGAGGCCCGGAAAGAAGTGGCGCTCCACGCCGCCCACGGCGCCGCCCAGCATGGCTCCGATGAAGAGTGACGGGGCGAACATTCCGCCCGGCGTCCCGCTTGAAAACGAGATGACGGTGGCGATGATCTTCACGCCGGCCAGCACTCCCAGCAATTGCCACGTGTACTGCCCGTGCATGGCCTGGTCGATCGTCTCGTACCCGGCGCCCAGCACCTGCGGGAACAACAGGCCGATCAGTCCCACCGCGAGACCCGCGATGGCCGGCTGGACATAGTGTGTCCGCCACGGGAGGCGCATCAGTCGAGGACGCAGAGTCGCAATGAGACGGGTGAAGATGACGGCGGCAAAACCGCCTACTACGCCCAGCACAGCGTAGGCCACCAGTTCCGAAGGATGACCGAGGCGGTAGCTGGTCACGCGGAACAGGGGTTCGGCCCCGAGGAAATTCCTCATCACTACGACGCTGGAAAGCGCTGCGAGCACAATGGCGCCCAGCACGCCGGCGCTCCAGCGTCCGATCACTTCCTCGATCACAAAAAGCACCGAGGCGATCGGCGCATTGAAGGCCGCCGCCAATCCCGCCGCCGCGCCCACCGGCGCAATCAGACGGACTTTGTCGCGCGATATCCGCAGCCGTCTTCCCAGCCACGATGCGAAGCCGGCGCCAATCTGCAGCGAGGGATCTTCGGGACCAAGCGATTGACCGCTGCCGATGGCCAGCGCGCACGTGATGAATTTGCCCGCCACGGTGTTGAACGGTATGTGGCCGTTCGACGCATATACCGCCGCTTTGGTCTGATTCACACCGCTGCCACGCACCTGTGGGAACACTCGCATCACCAGAAACGCGACCACGAGGCCGGCGAGCGCCGGCGCCAGAATCACGCGGACCGCTGAAGGCGCCAAAGCCGAGCCCAGCAGCCAGAGACGCGTGGTGTTAATCGCCATCTGAAAGCACACCACGAGAAGACCGGAGAAGACGCCGATGAGCACAGCGAGAAAGAGAAAGAGCTGGCCTTCCCTCATCTTGACCAAACGCATGAGTTCCAGGCCCCGTCGGACCCAGCTTCGTCCTTGCGTTTCGGCAACGACTTGATCGGGAACGGCATCGGCCTTGGGCTCGGCCATCCTGCCGGTTGCGGGGCTGGTAGTGGGCTCGCTCATTTCTCCGAACTCCCACGTCGCGACGCCAGCAACAGCAGCGCGCGATCCAGGGGCTGGGGCGCGCTGCAACCCTGGGTTGTCGATTGCTCGACATCAAAAACGAAGTTCATGATCTCCGTCGCCAGATCAGGGTTATGGGTCAGCACATTTTCACGGACCTGCGGCTCGAACGCGCGCGCGCGATTCGCCAGCGCCACAAGCTCCCTGTCCGGAGCCGAGGATGACCCGGGAGCACTCTTCGCTACGCTGGCGGTAACCGGCACACCGCAAGCGGCGAGCCGTCGCAGAGCCTGATTGAACGCCGCGATCAACCGCTGATTGCGTTCGGCAACCGGCAGGCCCGGATTAAGCGGATCGGTGGCAAGCACCAGATCCGCCTGGTCCCGCATATCGCGCAACTGTTTGACGCTGGCTTCATCCGGCTTTTCGCGTAGCGCTCGCTCCAGATGGCGGCGAGCGGCGTCGTAATTTCCGAGGTAAAACTCAGCCTCGCCGGCGCCGACCAGGGCCGCCTCGCCGGCGTTGCGATCGAGTTTGAGCGCCGACTCGAACTCAAAAGCCGCCCGGGTGTGGTCGCCCACTTCCATGAAGAGCCGCCCCGTCTGAGTGTAGAGAGCCGGGTCCGGAGGGAGCAGCGCGGCCATCCCGATCAACTCGGCCTCGGCCTGAGCCTGGTCACCCTGCTGTATGAGAAATCGAAAGAGTTCCAGCCGGACGGCGCGGCGTGCCTCCGCCGGATCGCGTCCCGGCCAGTCGTCATACAGGGCGCTGTGATAGTAGCGCAGCGCCTCATCGCTGTTTCCCTCACGCGCATACAGCCGCCCGAGTTCGAGGTTCACCTGCGCGTTGGCCGGATCGCGCTCCCAAAGACTCGTCAGGTAAGCCTGCGCCTCGTCCAGTCGTCGCGCGGCGATCAGCGCCTGCGCCAGGCTGAGATCGTAATTTTCATTATCGCGGGCATAGATGAGCGCCGTGCGGAAATCGACGATCGCGTCATCCACGCGGCTCGCGTTGAGATCGGCCGTGCCCCGCTGGTACCACTGCTCGCCGAGCGCCGCGTACTTCGAGAGATAAGCCTGGACAGCAAAACCGGTGATGGTGAACAGAACAAGCAACCCGGCCAGCGTCATCCCCAGGATGGTGTCGGGGTGGAAGAAGAGATTCCTCCGGCAGCGCGGGCAGTCCGGCTCGCCCGGCGGGATGGCGTGTCCGCAGAGAGGACAGATGTGATCCTGTTCCATCGTGCTCCGGTCAGGCGCTGGCGAGTCCCCCTCCGTCCACCACCAGGGCGGCGCCGGTCATGAACGATGAAGCGCCGCCGGCAAGAAACAGGATGGCCTGGGCGATCTCCTTCGGGGTGCCCAGGCGCCCCAGCGGACGCCGCGCCGCGCCGGCCAGAAATTCCGCTTCCGGCTCCCCGAGTTGCCTGGCTTCGCCGCGCAGCATGGGCGTGTCCGTGTCGCCCGGACAGACGCAATTCACGCGGATATGCTGCGCGCCATGATCGATGGCCATGGCCTTGGTGAGCAGCACCACGGCGCCCTTCGAAGCACAATAAGCGGCCGCCCGCGGGCCGCCGGCCAACCCCCAGCCCGAGGCTACATTGATAATCGACCCGCCGCCCGACTCCGCCATGAGCGGAATAGCATGACGGGAGAGCAGAAAGACCGATTTGACGTTCACCGCGAGCACACGGTCCCACTCGGATTCTTCAATTTCGATGATCGAGGCGCGCCGGATGATTCCCGCGCCGTTCACGAGAACGTGCAAGGCCCTGAATTCCCGGCGCGCGCGACCGATCAGCCGCCCGGCATCCGCGTCGCTGGTCACATCTGCAGGCTCGAAAATCGCGCGTCCACCCGCCGTCGCAATCTCTCGCGCCGCCGCCTCGCCCGCCGCCCGGTCGATGTCGGCCAGCACCACCCGGGCGCCTTCAAGGGCAAAAAGTTCGGCCGTGGCAAGGCCGATTCCGGAGGCGGCGCCGGTCACGAGGGCCACGCGGTCCGCCAGCACGCCGTTTGACTCAGAAGGCGCCATCGCTCAGGACCTTTCTCACGGCATCAACAGTGAAAGCCACGTCCGCTTCGGTGTGGGCGAGCGAACTCACGGAGTGCAGCGCGGCGGAGGGCGACATGTAGACGCCGAGAGTGAACAGAGCCAGCGCCAAGCGCCGATACTCGCCGCGATCGACACAGGCGCAGAACTCGCGATAATCGCGAATCTGGGGCCGATCCGTGAAGAGGATCTGCAGCATCGGACCGACGCCTTGCGCGATGGCTGGCGTGCCGGTCTCGCGGAAGGCAGCGTTGAGGCCGGCGGCCAACTGCGCGCCGATGCGCCACAGGTGAGCAAAAGCCGCGCCGTTCTCGCGCTGCAATTCCGTGAGGCTGGCGCGGGCCGCGGCGAGGCCGATCCGCGACGCGTTCTGCGTCCCGTAATGCAACACGCCGCCCCACGCAAAGCCCTCCATGATTTCGGCCCGGCCCGTGATGGCGGCGACAGGGAGTCCTGAGCCCAGCGCCTTGCCGAACGTGGCAAGGTCGGCCGTGACCCCGTAATGCTGCTGGCAGCCGCCCGGGGCGATCCGGAAGCCCGTCACGGTCTCGTCAAGTATCAATAGCGCCCCGTACGCGGTCGCGAGCTTGCGAAGACCGGCAAGGTAGCCGGGCGCAGGGGGAATCACGCCCATGTTCGCCATGATGGGCTCGCTGAGAATCGCCGCAATCTGGCCGCGGTTCGATTCAAGCGCGCGCTCCACGGCCTCGAGGTCGTTCCACGGCACGACCACGGTATCCTCCAGCGCCCGGCGATTCAGTCCCGAACTGTCGGCGATCTTCACCGGGTCGTGCGGATGTCCGAGCGACGCCGCTGGTTGCGGATGCGCGTTCACCAGGAAGTCGTCGTACCAGCCGTGATAGTGTCCTTCGAACTTGATGAACTTCGGCCGGCCGGTGAAGCCGCGCGCCAGGCGAATCGCAGCCATTACGGCTTCGGTGCCGGTGTTGGCGAAACGCACCCGCTCCGCACCCGGGATCATCGAGCGCAGGATCTCCGCGACTTCGACCTCGATCTCCGTCGCGGCCGCAAAGAGCAAGCCGCTGGAGGCTACGTCCGTAATCGCCTCCAAGACCCTCGGATGAGCGTGACCGAGCGGCAGGGCGCCGTAAGCCATCATCCAGTCGAGGTATCTGTTGCCGTCGGCATCCCAGATATGAGCGCCGGCCCCGCGTTCGATGAACAGAGGATAGTTGCCATAGTTCGCCGGACCTCGCGATGGCGAGCTGCCGCCCTCCACGAGGCTGGCCGAGGCTCGCTCGAAAAGCTGCCGCGATTTCAGGGTTTCATAGGGCATGTGAGTCTGGCGTTCACCATCTCCCCGATCGCTCTACCGGCTGGCCAATCCTCCTGCCGTTTCCGCGCCGTCGATCGTGTAAACGTGCCCGCTGATGAATGCGGCGTCTTCCGAGGCGAGAAAGGCGAAAAGGGCCGCCACTTCTGCCGGTTTGGCGTGGCGGCGGAGAGGAATCTTGCGATTGACCTCCGCCAGCATATCGTCGGTGTACTCGGCGCGCTGCATGGGCGTGAGGACGTACCCCGGGGCCACCGCGTTCACCCTCACCTTGGGCGCAAGCTCCAGAGCCATGGAGCGCGTCAACTCGATTACGCCCGCCTTGGTGGCATTGTAGTCGGCGTAGTAGGGATATCCCACGATGCCATTGGTGGAAGCGGTATTCAGGATCACGCCACTGCCGCGTTCGACCATGTGCCGGGCGGCCGTCTGCGCCACGTAAAACACGCCGGTGAGATTCACCGCCAGGACGCGGTCCCATTCCTCGGGCGTGATGTCGAGAAAGTTGTGCCGGATGCTGATGCCGGCATTGTTCACGAGCACGTCCACGCCGTCCAGCAGCCGGACCGCTTCCTCAAACGCACGTTTCACTTCATCGTGCCGCGACACGTCAGCGGCCACCGCCCCGGCAAGCGCAGGCAATTCCGACAGGACTCTCCGCCGGCCCTCGGCGTCACGATCGAGCACCACCACGCGGGCGCCCTCTTCGAGGAATCGCTCCGCCGTGGCCGCGCCGATGCCGCTGGCGCCGCCGGTAATCAGAACCCGCGTGTCTTGAAGTCCACGCATGATCGCTCTCATCTGATTTTGTGCGTGAGGCCCCAGACAACACAAGTGAGAAAGCTGCCAAGCAGTGATGAGTTGACACCTTCTTTCAGCCGTTCCTACACTTATCCCGTGGCTGCCTTACTCCATCGCCCGGATGTCCGGCTGTTCACTGTCCTTTTAGCCTTCATCTGCCTGCTCGCCGACCAGTTCTTCTATTCCCGCTTTAAGTCTGCCATGCAGGTTTATGTTTGGAACATTGTTGCACTTTGGTTCTTCACAGGGGGAGCCGTCTTTCTCATTTACCGCAGCGGCCTCAAACTGTCCGATTTCGGCCAGACATTGGGCACTTATCCTGGCACGTTGATCGTGTCGTTAATTCTGGTGCTCCTGATCGCCGTGTTGGTGCTGCTGACCAAGCTGCAGAAACCGCTGGTGCTCAAGCTCAAGATCAAAGGCAAGCCCGGTGCGAAAGGCTCGGCCAAAATCGCCAGCAATGTCCGCAAGCTCCTTCCGTCGACACGTGCCGAAAGGATTGCTGTCCTCCCTCTGGCCTTGACGGCGGGATTGTGCGAAGAGTTTCTCTATCGGGGTTGGCTACTGAACCTGACTGGCTACGCGTTGAAATCCGTTTGGGCCGGCTTGCTGATTTCGTCCGTCTTGTTCGGCTTGGCGCACTTGTATCAGGGGCGCAGAGGAATGCTGGGCACGGGCATTCTAGGTTTGGTCTTTGGTTTGACTTACATCGCGGCTGGCAGCCTGGTGCCCGCTCAGGTTCTCCACGCCGCCCTTGACCTCAACAATGCTCTCAGCTTGGGAAAAATCGTGTCGCACGCCGAGTCCGCCAGCGCTCCGGCGCCTGCGACATAACCGCATTCTCCTTAGTGCTTCATCCCGTTTCCTGACCTCTTCACCAACCGTTCGCCCCGCGCTGCTACGGGGCCGACCCGACCGTTAACGGTCGGCTTTCGAAGACCTCACGCCGCCGGCTTGATGTTCTGATTCAGGTGGAACAGGTTGTCGGGATCGTACTTCCTCTTGACCTGCGCCAGCCGCTGATAGTTCTCCTGGTAGCTGGCGGTGATGCGCTCCTCGCCTTCGTCCATGAGGAAGTTCACATAAGTACCGCCGGCGGAGTACGGATGCAGGGCCGACCAGTAGTCGCGCACCCAGTTCCGGTACTGCGGCATGGGCGCAGGATCCGGGCTTACCGCGGCGATGATGTGGACGTACCGGGCATCGCGCCAGGTGAAAGCGGTGTCGGACCGGCCGACATCCTGAATGGCGCCGCCCAGGGGATAAATGTGCATGGCCGAGTTGACGGTCGGAATTTCGGGCCCGCGCTTCACATGTTCCTCAATGATCTCGTCGCTGAGATTATTGACGAAGTCAGCCTTCCAGTAGTGCTGCAGCCCGGGCGGAAGCAGCGGGTCAAACATGCTCTGCACCATGGGAAATGGTATCGGGCCCGTGTGGGCAAAAATCGGCGGCCCAAAATCGAGGAACGGCCTGACGGCTCCCTCCCCTTTTGACAGGTCGCCGCAATAGACAGACATCACGCCACACACAGTCTTCAGGTGCAGGTGTTCGGGGAAGGGCGGGCCGGGAGGCACAATCAGGAAAGCAAAGAACGAGCTGAGTTCGCGGGGCGCCTGGCTCATGACGTCGCGATAAAGCCGCAAAGCATCGGCGGCCTTCTCAAGAGGATAAAACACGGGCCCGGCATACACGGTACTCACGGGATGCAGCTTGAACTCAAGCGACGTGACCACGCCAAAGTTCCCGCCACCGCCGCGAAGCGCCCAGAAAAGATCGCTGTTCTCCGAGGCGCTGGCCGTCAGGAACTGCCCGTCCGCCGTGACCACGTCCGCGGAAACTACATTGTCGCAGGACAGGCCGTATCTGCGGCTCAGGTAACCAAATCCGCCTCCCAGGGTCAGTCCGGTCACTCCCGTGGTCGAGATCAGGCCTCCCGGTGTGGCGAGTCCGAAAGCGTGCGTGGCATGGTCCGCGTCACCCCAAGTGCAGCCTGCCTCGAATCGTCCCAGGCGGTTGACCGGGTCGATGCGGATACCCTTCATGGATCCCAGATCAATCACCAATCCGCCATTGCAGGTTCCGAAGCCCGCGACATTGTGTCCGCCCGCGCGGACCGCCAGCGTCAGGCCATGCTCGCGCGCAAAATTAACGCTTCGCATGACGTCGGCGACGCCGGCGCAGCGCACGACCATCCACGGATTAGAGTCGATCATCCCGTTGTAGACCTTGCGGGCGGATTCGTAATCCTGATCGCCCGCGCGGATCGCCTTGCCTCGCAGAGAGGAAATGAATGCCTGGGCCGATGCCTGATCGGGCCCGAAAGACGCCGTTGCCATTGTCTGGTAGCTCCTTTGCTCAGTGATACTTGTAGATTATCCAACTCGATTGCGAAGAGTTAAGATACACAACCATTCCCGCTCTGTACAGTTGGACGATGGTCGTAGACTAAGTTACCACGTTCAAGGAGTCGCTTTTTTTACCAGGTGAAGCCGGGACAGCTCGGCCAGCCTGCTCATGCCGCTTTCACCCATGGCGGCGACAAGGCCGTTCCCCAAGCCCACTGACAAGCAGGCAACTTGACTTTCCCGGCCGAGGTGTTGTAAGTAAATTAGGTGTCACGTGTAAGAGATTTAGGTGTCCCCTTGCCACGATGAGCAAACCGTCCGATCTGATTCAAGGCACGCTGGACCTCCTGATCCTCAAGACCATCTCGCTCGAACCGAAGCACGGCTGGGCAATCGCCAAGCGCATCGAGCAGGTCAGCAACGAAGCGCTGCAGATCACACAGGGCGCGCTCTATCCGGCGCTGCATCGGCTGGAACAGCAAGGCTGGATCCGGGGCGAGTGGCGCGCGTCCGAAACCGGGCGCGAGGCGAAGTTCTATGCCCTGACGAGGGCCGGTCGAAGTCAGTTGGAGAAAGAGCTTGCGCAGTGGGAGCGCCTCTCGAATGCGGTGGCGCTGGTGATCAAGATGGTGTAAGGGGTGATTCGTATGAATCCGCGACGCTGGCTGGGAGCTGTGAAGATGCGGCTGCGTTCTCTGACGGATCGCGGCCGGGTGGAAGGGGAACTCGACAAGGAACTGCGCTTCCACCTGGACCAGCAGATCGAGGAGAACATCGCCTCGGGCCTCGAGCTCGAGGAAGCGCGCTACGCCGCGATGCGGAGGCTCGGCGGCGCGGAACAGATCAAAGAGGAGTGCCGCGATATGCGCCAGACCGCTTATCTTGAAGACCTGGGCAAAGACCTGCGCTACACCGGGCGGGCGCTGCGGAAGAGTCCCGGATTCGCCGTGGCCATCGTGCTCACGCTCGGCCTCAGCATCGGCGCCAACAGCGCCATCTTCAGCGTGATTGAAGGCGTGCTGCTGAAGCCGCTGCCCTATCCGCAGGCGGACCGGATTGTGCGGCTCTTCTTCAGCAGCAATAGCTATCCGAGGTTCCCCCTCAATCCCTTCGACTTTCGCGATTTCCGGTCGCGCAGCCACTCCTTTGATTCATTGGCGGCCTTTACTCGCAGCGACGTTCAGCTCTCAGGTTCAGGTGAGCCTGTACGTCTGGCTGCCTTTCGCGTGACCGCCGGATATTTTCGGGTGCTCGGTCTCGGGCTGCAACAAGGACGCGAGTTCGGACCCGAGGACGAGTTGCCGGGCAGCAGCCGCGTGGTGATCCTCAGCGACCGCATCTGGCGGACGCAGTTCGGCGCCGCACCGGACATCGTCGGCCGGAAGATCACCCTCGATTCGCAGCCGTTCACCGTGGTCGGCGTGATGCCTCCCGGGACGGAGCACCCAGGCAACGATTACCACGCGCTGCCCTATGGGGACAGCGTCGATGCCTGGTGGCCGTTCACCTTCGACGGGGATCCCAATCAGCGCGGCTCCCATTACATGGAGGGAATCGGGCGGCTGAAACCCGGCAAGACTCCGGCCGAAGCGCAGGCCGAGATGAACGCGCTGGTCACCGAGGTTAGTCGCGAACACGGACGCGAAGGCGGCGGCTGGCACATGCTGGTAGTCCCGCTCTACCGTGAGATCGTAGGAGCGGACGAACGGATGCTGCTGGTCCTGCTGGGCGCCGTAGGCCTGGTGCTGCTGATCGCCTGTGCCAACGCGGCCAATCTGCTGCTGGCGCGCGCCACGGCGCGACAGCGCGAGATCGCCGTTCGCATGGCCTTGGGCGCGGCGCGATCCCGGCTTCTGCGCCAGATGCTGACGGAAAGCCTGCTGCTGGCGCTGGTGGGCGGCGGCTTCGGCGCGCTGCTCGCGCTCGGCGGCGTGCGGGCGCTGGTCGCGCTGCTACCGGCTGGATTTCCGAGGTCCGACTCCATTCACGTCAATGCGTCCGTATTCGGATTCACACTCCTGGTGGCGCTTGCCACCGGTCTGCTGTTCGGACTCGTGCCAGCCATGCAATCGTCCCGCGTCGACGTACAACAGGCGCTGCGCGAAGGCGCTCGCGGCGCGACGGGCAGCAAGCATCATCAGCGCCTGCGCAACGCGCTGGTGGTGGCGGAGGTGGGCCTGGCCTCGGTCCTGCTGGTCGGCGCCGGCCTGATGCTCCGCAGCTTCGTGAACCTCCTGCGACTGGACCCGGGGTTCCGGCCGGATCACGTGTTGACGGCGAACCTCTCGCTACCGGACACGGAATACAAAACACCGGTTTCGGCACTCCACTTCGAGGACCAACTCACCGCCAACCTTGCCGCGGCTCCGGGCGTGAAGTACGCCGGCATCGGCACCGACTTGCCGTGGACCGGTTATGACGAGAACGACGGTGGCTTTCTGATCCAGGGCGAGCAGCCTCCGCCCCGCCAGGAGTTTCACGCCCGATATCATTTCGCAAGTCCCGACTACTTCCGCGCCCTGGGCATTCCCCTAGTTCGCGGGCGATTTTTCACGGACGCCGATAACCACGATGCTCCCGCGGTTTTGATCATCAATGCGACCATGGCGCGGCTCTACTGGTCGCACGGGGATGCTCTTGGCGGGCGGGTGAGTTTCGAAGACAACCCTAAGGAGAAGGACTGGTTCACGGTCGTCGGGATCGTGGGCGATGTAAAGGACCGGCCGGCCTCGAGCGGCGCGGAGCCGGCATTCTGGTGGCCCATGGCCGTGGTGCCGCTCGTGAATGGCGGGGTGATGTCAGTTGCTGTCCGCAGCGATTCAGACACCGCCGGCCTCGCGAACGTACTGCGCCGCGAGGTCCATCGTCTCGATCCCGCTCTGGCAGTGGCCGACGTGCGCCAGATGGATCAGATCGCCGACGCCAATATTGCCACAGCGCGATTCTCACTATTCCTGGTAGCTCTATTCGCGGCGCTGGCGATCGTGCTCGCCGCCATCGGTACGTACGGGGTCATCTCCTACTCGGTGGGCCAGCGCACCCACGAATTCGGAATGCGGATGGCGCTCGGCGCGGGACGGAGAGATGTCCTGCGGCTGGTGCTCTCTCAGGGAATACAGCTGGCTTTATCGGGAGTGATCCTGGGCGCGGCCGGAGCGCTCGCTCTGGCCCGGCTCCTCAGGAGCCTGATCTTCGAAGTGAGCCCCGCCGATCCTCTGACCTTCGCCGCGGTGGGGATGCTTGTCCTGATCGTCGCCGTCGTGGCCTGCTATCTTCCCGCGCGGCGAGCCACCGAAGCCGATCCCATGATCGCGCTGCGCTCGGAATAGGTTCCGGCGCTCGATCCTCATTGGGCGTGCAACGTTTGACCTCGCAGTCCGCATCATTTACCATCGCAGCGCCGCGTCGCGAGACGCCCGTACTTCGATGATCCGCCCGCACCTGCGTTCCACCACGAGCAAGGCCGTCATTGCTTCGGGCGCAATTCTGCTGCTGGTCTTCCTCGCCTTCGCCGGCGGCTTTCCACGTTCGCTGGCGCGCCCCGGACGCGATCCCGTTTCAAGCCGAGCCAGCGATCGCCTGGCATCGCTTCCGCAGACCATCGTGTGGGCGTGGGAGCGTCCTGAGGACCTGCGCTTTCTGCCGGCAGGACGCATCGGCGTGTCGTTCCTCGCGGCGACCGTCACGCTGAAAGAGACGACAGTGATGGCGCAGCCTCGCCGCAACGGGTTGGATGTAGCTCCGCGAGTGCCGCTCATGGCGTGTGTCCGCATCGAGACTGACCTGAGACAGCCGCCTGCGCTCTCCGTAGCCCAGGCCGATGCCGCGGCGGCGGCGATTGCCGGCGCGGCGAAGCTCACAGCCGTGTCCGCGGTGCAGGTCGATTTCGATGCCACCGTGTCTGAGCGGGCCTTCTATGCCGGCCTGCTGCGGGACCTGCGACGCCGGCTGCCGTCCACGGAGCCGCTTTCCATCACCGCGCTCGCATCCTGGTGCATGGACGATCCCTGGATCGCCAGCCTGCCCGTCGATGAAGCCGTGCCGATGCTCTTTCGCATGGGGCCGGACGCTGAAGACGTGCGCGTGCTCCTGGCGCAGGGCCGTGACTTCAGCCTGCCGGTCTGCCGCGAAAGCATCGGGATCAGCACTGACGAACGGCTTGCCGACCTGCCCGCGGGACGGCGACGCTACGTCTTCAACCCCGAGGGATGGTCGCCGGACGCGGTGCGTGCGCTGATCGCGGAGGAGAAGCCGTGACGAAGCGAATCGCGCCGGTCCTGGCGATCGCGCTGGCCGCCGTTGTTCTGTTCAAGTGGGCGCGCCTCGTGCGGGCGTGTGCGCCGCTTCCTCTCGTAACCGTCTTCACCGGGACGACGCACCCCGACCTACCGCTTGGACCCTACACTCGCGGGCGCTTAGGCGTGTTGCAGCCGGGTTACGAGCGTGTTTACCTGTACGTCGCCTATCGGAATCTGGCGGGCAGGAGCTTCGATCGCGCCCAGGCGCTCGCCTTATGGGGAATTCCGCCCGAATCCGCGCAGCTTCTCGACGAGATCCCCACAGCGACCCCCGGTCCTGCGCCGCCCCTGACTTCGCCGCCGCCGCAACCGACCGATTGGCCGCACGCCTGGATCGACGCGCGCAACCAGGTTCCCAACGTGACGCACGCGGCCTACCTGAGCCCCTGGGCCATTCCTGCAGGCGTCGACGCCGGTCTAACCCCAACGCCGGACGGGATCAATCGCACGGTTAATGGACCGAACGGCCGCTACTCGTCCTACCTCAACTGTCTTCCGCAGGCTTTCCGTACCGCAATCGACACGCTACAGGACCGGAGTGAGAAGTATGGCGCCGGCAGTCCCGAACTGGTCGCGTGGGTCGAGGCGCAGGACGGGGTGTTCTCAAATTGCCTCGAGGGAGAGAAGATTCCCCAGCCGCTCCCGGCGGATGCCCAGCCACTCGCGCGGGCCGATCGCAATTATCAGATTGCCTCCGCCTACTTCTATGCGGCCGATTTTATACGCGCGGAGAGCGCCTTTGCGGCCATCGCGAGCGATCAGGCCTCGCCTTGGAGCCCGATCGGCCGGTATCTCGTGGCGCGCTCCTACATCCGGCAGGCGACCGTCGGGCATAATGACGATTCGCCCGACATGGCAGCCCTGGCAAGTGCCGAAGCGCAGCTCAAAGGGGTTGTGGCCAACTCGAAGTCAGCCGATTTGCGCGCGTCGGCGGCAGCATTGCTCGACTTCGTCGAGGTGCGGCTGCATCCCGATCAGCGGGTCCGCGAGCTCGCCGAGGCGCTGATGCAGAATCCCGCGCCCGCCGAACTGGCGCAGGACGTCCACGATTACACCTTCCTGCTCGACAAGCTTGAAAACGAACGCTACTCACAATCGCCGGACGAATTGCAAGCCAGCCGCGCCCAGCTCTATCCAAAACGGTCTGAAGTGCGCAGTCAGGACGATCTCACCGACTGGATAATCACCTTCCAACTCAACGACGCGGCGGCGCGCGATCACGCTTTCGAGAAGTGGCAGCAGACGAATTCGCCGGCCTGGCTGATCGCGGCCATCACCAAGATGGAGCCCGGCGATCCGCGCGCGCCGAAGCTGATCGCAGCCGCGCAGGCCGTGCAACCGTCGGCGCCGGCATACGCCTCGGCCACATTTCATCGATTCCGGCTGATGATGCAGAGCGGCGGACGCGCGGCCGTCCTGCCGCAGCTCAATCGCCTGCTCGCTCGTGACGCCGGAAGCCTGCCGCGCTCGGCGCTGAACCTGTTCCTGGCCATGCGCATGACCTACGCGCGAAATCTGACGGACTTCCTCAAGGATGCAGCACGCATGCCGGTCGAGCTCGGTTATGACGGTTATGCGCCTTTCCTGTACGAGGGGGATCATCCGCCGCCGGACAGCCCCTGGTTCGATTCCGACGCGCTGATCGTCCTCAACCAGCAGATGACGCCCGACGTGCTGACTGAGGTCGCCGCGAGCAAGGCGCTGCCCGTCTACCTGCGTCGCGAGGTGGCGCGCGCCATATGGACGCGGGCCTTCCTTCTCCGAGACGATTCAGCAGCGCTGAAGCTCGCGTCGGTCCTCGCCGCGCTTCAGCCCGAGCTGCGACCGGGCCTCGATGCGGTCACCAGCGCCGCCACGCCCGACGCACGACGGTTCGCTGGAACGCTGCTTATCCTGCGGTTTCCTGGGCTGCGGCCGTACATTACAAGCCCGGAGCGGAGCACGCCGACAAATCGCATCGACAATTTGCGCGAGAACTGGTGGGGCCGCGGATCGCCATGCGGATGGCCCTGGGGTCAGGCGAGTTGGATCGTGCCGCAGACCGCGTCCCAGCCGAGCACGGCGCCCTGGCCGGTCTTGGAGGCTCCCCTGACTCAGCTTTATCCGGCGGGCACCGTGCCGCCACCGTCGTTTCTCAGTCACGCCGAGAACGCCGATGCACAACGCGACTGGCATCGAACACGAGAACTGCCTGTCGCCTCGATCGTGCTCGGCAATGAAGTCCTGGGCTGGGTGCGGAATCATCCGGAGGATTCCAGGGCGCCGGAGGCGCTGGCGCTTGCCGTGCGGGCGGGCCACTTCGGCTGCGCGGACCCGGACCGCTGGAAGGTGTCGAAGGCGGCGTTCGATCTGCTGCACCAAAACTATCCGGCGAGCAAGTGGGCGAAGCAAACGAGGTATTGGTATCGCTAGGAGAGGCAAGCCGGACTCGCAGCGCCGCGTCAGCCACCTGCGCCTTGACCCGCAAAGTGAGGCGTCGCTATCATCGAATACGAAGATCGTTTCACTGCCTCGCACCACGGCCGCTGCGGCGCCGCCTGCCGGGAGAGATCGAGTTCATCATGAGCCAGAACGACCGCTTCTTCTTCGAACGCTATGGCCTCGACGAGGCTGCGCTGGAGCGCTATCTTGCCGCGGCGCTCTCTGAGGGCGGCAACTATGCCGATCTCTACTTCGAGCACACCACCACGACTTCGATCCTGGTGGACGAGTCGCTGGTCAAGACCGCGAGCGAAGGCATCTCGGTGGGATGTGGGATTCGCGTGGTGGCCGGGGAGCAGACGGGCTACGCGTACACGGACGATCTCGCGCCGGAGCGCATTCTGAAGGCGGCGCGGATCGCGGCGCGGATCGCCAGCGGGCCCGCGCAGGTCTCGACCGTCGGCCTGAGTACACTCGAGTCGCAGCACGATTTCTATCCGGTCGTGCACGCCCCGACTGACGAGGGTCTGGAGCCGAAACTCGACCTCGTTCGCCGCGCCGACACTGCGGCGCGCGCCTACGATTCGCGCATCGGGCAGGTGCGCGTCGGCTACGCCGACCAGATTCGCCACGTGCTGATCGCCGGCTCCGACGGCCGCCTGGTGACGGACTTTCAGCCACTGGTGCGCTTGAACGTTTTCACCCTGGCGCAGGACGGCTCAAATCGCCAGTCGGGATCGAGCGGCGGCGGCGGACGCGTTGCGCTCGAGTTCTTCGTCGGCGACCGGTCGCCGGAGTGGTTCGCGAAGGAAGCGGCGCGCCAGGCGATCGTCCAGTTGAGCGCGAAAGAAGCGCCCGCCGGCGAGATGGAGGTGGTGCTCGGTCCCGGCTGGCCCGGCATCCTGCTGCACGAAGCCGTCGGGCACGGGCTCGAAGCCGATTTCAACCGCAAGGGCATCTCCGCATTCAGCGGGCGGATCGGGCAGCGCGTGGCGTCGGACAACTGTACCGTGGTCGACGATGGCACCATTCCGGACCGGCGGGGCTCGCTCAATGTGGATGACGAGGGCGTGCCGACGCAGCACAACGTCCTGATCGAGAACGGCATCCTGAAGGGATACCTGCAGGACAAGCTCAGCGCCGGCCTGATGCACACCAGCATCACGGGTAATGGCCGCCGCGAGAGCTACGAACACATTCCCATGCCGCGTATGACCAACACTTACATGCTCGCGGGCAAGGACGATCCCGGCGACATCATACGTTCCGTGAAGCACGGCCTCTACGCGGTCTACTTTGGCGGCGGACAAGTCGACATCACCAGCGGCAAGTTCGTCTTCTCGGCGTCCGAAGCGTATCTGATCGAAGACGGCAAAGTGACGGCGCCGGTGAAGGGCGCCACGCTGATCGGCGACGGTCCGACCGTCCTGACTCGAGTCACCGCGGTCGGCAATGATCTCAAGCTCGACACCGGAATCGGCACCTGCGGCAAAGAGGGTCAAAGCGTGCCGGTCGGGGTCGGTATTCCGACGATGAAAGTGGACCGGCTGACGGTAGGGGGGACGGCGCCGAAAGCGGCGACATCGTTCGTGTAGCGCAAGCTGGTGCTTTCGGGGGGGAAGAGAAAGCGAGGTTCCCCATGGCCGAAACGCAAACCGGCGGCCGCGTCGTTACCATTAACGTGAGCGCGGCAAAACGCCATGCTCTCAGTCACACGATCGTTCTCGCGCTGGGATTTCTGATCGGCGTGGTCGGATCGCGGTACAGTTGGCAGTTCTTCACGCCGTCGTACATGCTGAAAGCGGACCTCGCGGTTCCGGGCAGCCTCCACGTGAAAGACCCCGTGCAGGTCGCCGGCGTGCAAGTGGGGCGCGTTTGGGACATCGGTCTGATTCCAACCGGCGACAAGCCGGTGGAAGTGACCATGAGAATCGCCAAGAGATTTCAACCGGTGATCCGCGCGGACTCCGAAGCCAGCGTGGCGACGTCCGGATTGCTGGGCGGGAACTACATCGATATCACGCGCGGCAGCGTCAATCAGGTAGTGTTGAGGGCAGGCGCCACGGTCAAAACAGCCGATCGGACAGCGGCCCAAACGTGCGATCAAGTGATGAAAGCGCTCTCGAAACTCGGAGATGCTTTGAAGGCGCCGTTCAACCACTGAGCAGCGCAGGAACGGATAGGATTCGTCAAAATGCCACAAGATCAGCTCGAACAAATCGCTCAAGACCTCGTCAAGCGCGCCATGGCGAGGGGCGCAACCGCTGCCGACGCCACGGTGCGCGAAGGCGACGAATTCTCCGCCACCATCCGCCTCGGCAAGATCGAAAACCTGAAGGAAGCGGAATCCAAGGTGCTCGGGCTGCGCGTCTTTCTGGGAACGCGCAGCGCCAGTTCGTATTCGAGCGACTTTTCGCCGGGATCGATCGAGCGTCTGGTCGGCCGCACGATCGAAATGGCGCGCGCCACTTCGGAAGATCCCGCCAATGGCCTGCCCGATGTCTCGGAACTCGGCCGATACGAGGGCGATCTCGAGCTTTATTCGCCCGACCTCGGCGCCCTCTCGACCGAAGATCGTATCGCGGTGGCGCGCCGCGCGGAGCAGGCGGCGCTGGAGGCCGATCCGCGGATTCAGAACTCCGAAGGCGCCGGTGTGGAGACAGGAGTGGGAAGCAAGGCCTACGCGAACTCGCTCGGATTCGTGGCCAGTTACCGCTCGTCCGCCGGGTCCGTTTCCGTTGTGCCGGTCGCGCAGGAAGGACGCAACGGCAGCACCCGTATGCAGCGCGACTACTGGTATTCCGTGGGGCGCGGCGCGGCGGCGCTGGGCGATCCCGAAGGGGTGGGACGCCAGGCGGCGGCGCGCGTGCTGCGGCGACTCGGCGCCCGCAAGATCTCCACCTGCCGGTGTCCGGTGATCTTCGATCAAGAGACGGCGCGATCGCTGGTCGGCCACATCTTCGAGGCTGTCCGCGGCGACTCGATCTATCGCAACGCTTCCTTTCTGGCGGGCAAGCTTGGAGAACGCATCGCCGGCGAAAACATCACCGTGCTCGACGACGGGCTGCGAGCGGGCGGGTTCGGCTCGCGGCCGTTCGACGACGAAGGCGTGGCGCCCCAAGTCACGGCGGTGATCGAAGGCGGCGTGCTGAAGAGTTATCTGCTGAACACCTACACGGCGCGCAAGCTGAATCTGCGCACCACGGGCAATGCGTCGCGCGGCGTGGCGGGACCGCCGGGGGTCGGCCCCAAGAACTTCTATCTTCAGCCGGGAACGCATTCGCCCGAGGACATTCTGAAATCCGTGAAGAACGGATTCTACGTGGTCGAACTGATCGGAATGGGCGTGAACGTGGTCACGGGCGATTACTCGCGCGGCGCCGCCGGCATGTGGATCGAGAACGGTGAGCTGTCGTACCCCGTCGAAGAAGTCACCATCGCGGGCAGTCTGCAGGAGATGCTGAATCAGGTCGCGGTGGTAGGAGCCGATCTCGAGTTTCGCAGCGCGCTGGCGTCGCCTACACTGCTGGTCGAAGGCTTGACGGTGGCCGGCACTTAAAGAGGATCACAGATTGTTGTGAAAACGGCTGCTGTAGCGGCGCTCTACGAGCGCCGGCTTTTCGACGCGTTTTGTTTAACACAACCGGCGCTCATAGAGCGCCGCTACA
>Ga0335078_10004623_pt1 | contig 20372 bp, 20 predicted proteins | sample Lox_Sample_32_FD_206711 | JGI IMG/M metagenome (GOLD analysis project Ga0335078, IMG submission 206711) | Soil microbial communities from Loxahatchee National Wildlife Refuge, Florida, United States - Lox_Sample_3.2 | ecosystem: Environmental > Terrestrial > Soil > Wetlands | place: USA... | reverse complement strand
TCGTTAAAACCTGCAGAGTGGAGTCGTCCACGCGTTGACGCGTTTCGAATTCCCCGTAACCGGTTGGAAACGCCACGCCGTGACGCCGGGCTACCGCGAACTTCTGCTGCCGCCGTGCTACGAGCCGATATCTCGGCGCGTACGGCCGGTCTTTGAACACCCGAATCTATGTTACTTGACGTTACATCCCCGCCCGCTCACAACAAAAAACCACCATACGAACCCAATCCGGATCGCTAACTCCTTCACTTGCAACAAGCCGCTTCCTGGCGGCCTCCCAAACACACCCACACTTGCGATAATCAAAGGTCATGGATGCGCCCGTCGCAATTATCGGAGGTGGCATCTCCGGCCTGTCCACCGCGTATTACCTGGCCCAAGCCGGCATTCCCTCCACTATCATCGAAGCGCGTCCGCGCCTCGGCGGCGTGATCCAAAGCGAGCATGTGGAAGGTTGCGTAATCGAGGGCGGCCCCGATAGCTTCCTCTCCATGAAGCCGGCGGCCATGGATCTGATCCGCGACTTGGGGCTGGCGGACGAAGTCATCGGCTCCAACGATCACCTCCGGGTCACCTACGTCTGGAAGGATGGCCGGCTGGTGCCGCTGCCGGACGGCCTCCAGCTTATGGTGCCCACCAAGCTGGTTCCGCTGCTCACCACCCGGCTGTTGAGCTGGTCCACCAAGCTCCGCATGGGGATGGAACTCTTCCACCCGCCAGGCCGCCATCCGGAAGACCAATCCGTGGCGGATTTCGTGGCGTCGCATTACGGTGGCGAAGCCGTGGACTATCTCGCCGAACCGCTGCTCTCGGGCATCTATGGCGGCAGCCCCAGCGCGCTCAGCATCCGGAGCGTACTGCCGCGGTTTGTGGAACTGGAGGCCAGATATGGAAGCCTCACCAAGGGTGTATTGGCTGAGTTGAAAGCCAACAAGGCTCAGGCCAAACGCCTGCCGCTGTTTCGTACCCTCAAGGGCGGATTGGGCCAGTTGGTCTCGGAGTTGGCCGCGCGCCTCGATGGCCATGCCACGGTTCTGCACGAGCGCGCCAACGCGGTCGAACGGACCGGCGGCGGCTTCCGCATCCGCCTCGAAGGCGGCTGGCTCGAATGCGCCCAACTGGTGCTGGCTTCGGAGGCGCATAGCGCCGCCACGCTCGCCGCCAACCTGGATGGCCGTTTGGCGGACCTGCTCGCGAGCATTCCCTATAGCTCATCGATGACCGTCGCGCTGGGCTTTCCCAACGGTGCGTTTCCCACCCCGCTCGCCGGGTTCGGCTTCCTGGTCCCCAAGCGCGAACGCCGGCGCCTGGTGGCGTGTACCTGGGTGGGGACGAAGTTCGCGCATCGTGTGCCCAGCGGGACCACGCTTCTGCGCTGCTTCCTGGGCGGCATGGACGATGGCGCAATTCTCGCGGAAAGCGACGATGCGATCGTCTCCATGGTCGTCGCCGAACTGCACGGTATCGTAGGATTTCGCGCCGCGCCGGCTTTCTCGCGCATCTTCCGCTGGCCCCGCTCCATGGCGCAGTACACCGTCGGCCACCCGGCCCGGCTGGCGGAAATCGAAGCGCGCGCCGCCGCCATTCCCGGCTTCCAACTGGCCGGCAATGCCTATACAGGCATCGGCATCCCGGACTGCATCCGCATGGGAAGGCAGGCGGCCGCGTCGATTTCGAAGGCCTTATGTCCGGTTTGATCCATATCCTATATCTCCTGTTCGCCTTGTCCGCCACCAGCCCGGCCACGGACCCGCTGCACGCCATGCCGCCGGTCCTGGACCAGCGCGACATCTACTCGGCCGACGCGGCCGGCGATCTGAGCCCGGTGGTTCGTAAGTTCCCGTCGTTAGTCTATGTGCCGAACAGCGGCAGCAACAGCGTGGACGTTATCGACCCTAAGACATACCGGATTATCCGCCACTTCCGCGTCGGCCGCCAACCCCAGCATGTTACTCCTTCTTACGATTTGAAGACGCTCTGGGTGTTGTGCGATTTGGGCGATAGCATTACGCGCATCGATCCAGCCACGGGCAACAAGGGCCAGACGCATAAGGTAAAAGATCCCTATAACATGTATTACACGCCCGACGGTAAGTATGCCATCGTCGTGGCCGAGCGCATCCATCAACTCGACTTCCGTGACGCGCAGACGATGCACCTGGCGAAGTCCCTCCCGGTGCCTTGCCGCGGCGTGGATCACATGGACTTTTCCGCCAATGGGCGCTACCTGATCGCAAGCTGCGAATTCTCGGGCGCGGTGGTGAAAGTGGATGTGGAAACCCAGAGCGTAATTGGAACTCTCGACTTGCCGGGCGGCGGCATGCCCCAGGACGTCAAGCTGTCGCCCGACGGCGAGGTGTTCTATGTGGCCGATATGCAGGCCAACGGCGTCCATCTCATCGATGGCGCGCGCTTGCGCGTCCTTGGATTCCTGCCGACGGGCAAGGGCGCGCATGGCCTCTACGCCAGCCGCGACTCCAAGGTGCTGTATGTTTCCAACCGCGAAGAAGGCAGCATCTCGGTGATCGACTTCGCGTCGCGCAAAGTGATTCACAAATGGGAGATTCCGCACGGCACGCCGGACATGGGAGGCGTCTCCGCGGACGGCAAGGTGCTCTGGCTCTCCGGCCGTTACAGCAAGGAAGTATATGCCGTCGACACTGGCGACGGCCATCTGCTGGCGCGCATCCGCGTAGGCAAAGGCCCGCACGGGCTATGCGTGTACCCGCAGCCTGGCCGGTACTCTCTGGGACACACGGGAGTGTTCCGCTAGGAACAACGGAGTACCCTCGCAGCCTGCGGCGGCCTCTCAGGCCGCCCCTTTTAGGCTTGCAATGCTAGCTCCATCTCCTTCACTTGCCAGCGCCGCAAGCAAGGGGGATACTGGACGGCTAGAGGCAGGTGCAGCATGAACGAGTCGCGAGTATACCAATTTGGCCCGAGTCGCCTCACGCTCCAGTTTGGCGACATCACCCAATCCAAAGCTCAGGTCATTGTCAGTTCGGATGATTACTACCTCTCGATGGCCGGCGGCGTGTCCGCAGCCATCCTGAAAGCCGGTGGGAATGCGATCGCTCTCGACGCGAGCAAGAAGGTACCCGCCGCGCTAGGAGATGTGGTTGTTACGACCGCGGGCACTCTGCCGGCCCAGTATATTTTCCATGCGGTGACCCTAAATCCTGGCTATACCAAACAAGACCATGAGTCCGTCATCCGGAAAACCACGGAACGTTGCATGCAGTTGCTCGATACCCTCAATCTGCAGTCTATCGCGTTCCCGGCGATCGGGGCCGGTGTCGCGGGATTCCCGTACGACCACGTGGCGGCCCAGATGTCGGAGATCATTTCCGAGGATCTCATCCAGCGAAAACGGCCGGTGGAGGTGACCCTCTTTCTTTTCGATCGCTATCATCGAATGCAACCAATGGACTTCATACAATTCTTCGAGGAGTTCGCGTCTCGCGCGATGCATCTGTCAGGGCATGAAGTGCAAGCTCATGATGCGCCTCGAGAACCGCAGGTATCGGCCGCTGACGCCCCGGCGTCGGCAGACGAAATCAGGTCCCAGCGCCTGCAGAACTTGCGGCGGCTGCTTTCGACTCTAGAAGGCCAGAGGTTCAAGCTCGAAGAACAGTTGATCGATCTCTTGGCAGGATCAGCCGCCGGGCCTGAGATATCCGCTGTGCGCGAGAAACTGCGGGCCAACGACGAACTACGCTTAGGGTATCTCACCGAAGTCAAGAACCTGGCTGGGCAACCCGACACTGGCACGCAGCCGCCAGTACAGGCGGGGACCCCGCGTACCGTATTTGTCAGCTCAACATCCAAGGATCTGGAAGAATACCGGGCAGCCATCAAAGATCAGATCGCCAGACGCGATCTGCTCTTCCGCGGCATGGAACACTTTGGCGCGGATCCCGGCAATAGAGCTCCGGCCAAACGGATCGTGGAGGAAGTGCGGGCCGCGGACATCTATGTAGGGGTGTTCGGCGTCCGCTACGGAAGCATCGATCCCGCGACCGGGATTTCAATGACTGAGCTGGAATTCAACGAAGCGGACTCGAGCGGCAAGCCGATGCTTCTGTACGTCATTCGCGATAGCGCTCCCGTGCGTGTCAGTGACATAGAGCCGAGTCCCGAAGGGAAGGCCAAACTCGACGCGCTGAGGGCGCGCATCTTAAGCAGCTACACACCGTACCTCTTTTCGAGTGTCGAGGATCTTGCGCGGCAGGTCTATGAGGATTTAGGCAAGCCAGTTCCAACCAGTCCGAAGGCCAAGGCTGCGGCTCGGTAGATACAATTTGTTTACAAACCTTTCACACATCGTACCTAGCCGCGCCACTTATACTCAGAAGAGCTATGAAAGCAAGATACTCGCGTATGGCGGTGCTGGCGTTGATAGGGGCGCCCGCGCTGACGCACGCACAATCCGTCTTCACCGTGGTGCCGACTCCCAACGGCCATCACGGAACGACCAACAACGCTCTCGAAGCCGTCTCGGCTTCAGCGCCCTCCGATATATGGGCCGTCGGCCAGACGGCCATTCATTTCGATGGCACTCAGTGGACCGCTTATCCGACTCCCATGATCAATGGCGACAACACCAGCTACCTCGACGGCGTGGTGGATGTTTCGCCCTCTGAAGCCTGGGCTGGGGGGATCGTGGGCATCGCGACGGCTACTCCGAACCAGGTGATTGAACACTGGAACGGCGCCGCGTGGAGCGTGTATCCTGGGCCCACCTTCAGCGCCGCCGAGCAACCCGCAATCTACAGCATGACGGGGGTCTCCGCCAACGACATCTGGGCGGTGGGATCGCTGCTTGTGAATAACCAGTTTCTCTACGCTCTTTATGAGCATTGGGATGGCACTGCCTGGACGGCGAAAGCCGGCCCGTTCCACGGGTTCTTCCGGGGCGTTTCGGCCGACGCTCCCAACGATATCTGGGCGGTAGGCTACTCGGGCTTAAACTTTGTAACATTCTCCGAGCATTACGATGGCACAAGCTGGTCGCTCGTCAATACACCCGATGTCGGAAGCGGCCCGAACGTCTTGAATGGGGTCGTAGCCCTGGCGCCGAACGACGTATGGGCGGTGGGCTACTCTACCGCCAGCCAGAAGCCGCCGCCGGGCCAGTTTGACGTACCTTCTAAGACGCTCATAGAACACTATGATGGCACCGGTTGGAGCGTCGTACCCAGTCCTAACGTAGGGCCGAACAGCCAGTATCAATCGAACAAGCTGTACGGTGTGACGGCTGTCTCGTCTACCGATATCTGGGCCTTTGGCTCATACTTTGCCGCCAGCGGCAACGGAAATCAGATGACGCTGGTTTTACACTGGGACGGCGCCAGTTGGAGCGTGAATCCGAGCCCCAGCCCCAAACCCGGCGACTTCCGGTCCGACGTACTTTCCGGCGGAGTGGTGACCGCGCCGGGCAATGTGTGGATTGTCGGGTCTGAGGATCCCGCCACCCAGGGTAAGCCGGTTACCGCTACACTCGTCTTGCATACCACGGGCGGATAGGACAGGCCTCCGGGCCGGTCCGTCTATACGGCCCTGCATCGTGAAATACTGGGTACATCATGAAGAACGTTCTAGTGGTCTGCTTGCTTGCCGTGCTCGCCGCCAGTGCCTGGTCCGCCGCCGGCCAACCCGCCACCCTGAAGATCGATTGGAACAAAGTGACGCGCGAGTCGCAGACCACGCCCACATTGCAGGTGGTTGTCAATCCGCCGCTGCGCCGCGGATCGCAGATCAACGGCCGCGTCTATCAGGAGTTGAGGCGCCTGGGCGCTGACTACGTCCGCTACGTGCCCTGGCTGCCTTATCCCAAACTGGCCGTAGCCGAACTGCGCGCCCCGGACGCCGATCGGACGTACTGGGATTTTTCCCTGATCGATCCGATGACCATTGACTTCTTGAATGCCACCGAGGGTCATCCCGTGATCGTGAATTTCAGCACCATCCCCGCTTGGATGTTCAAGACGCCGGCGCCCGTCGATTATCCGGACGATCCGGATCAGCCGGTTTGGAAGTACACGCAAGGGACGGAACTGCGCGATCCCACCATGCGGGAGCTTGGCGACTATTACGCGCGCCTGGTCAGTTGGTATACGTTGGGCGGGTTTACCGACGAGTTAGGCAAGCGGCATGAGTCCGGCCACCGCTTCAAGATCGACTGCTGGGAAGTCTTCAACGAAGTCGATTTCGAGCACAACATGACGCCGGAACAATACACCGAGAGATACGACGCCGTGGTTACGGCCATCCGCAAGGTAGCCCCGCGGATGAAGTTCGTAGGCCTCGCGCTGGCCATACCGGGACGCAACCCGCGCATGTTCGAGTACTTCCTGAATCCCAAGAATCACCAGCCGGGCATTCCGCTGGACATGATCTCATACCATTTCTATGCGGTTCCCACTGAGGACCAGACACCGGAGATCCAACAGTACACCTTTTTCACGCAGGCCGATGGATTCCTGGACGTAGTGCGTTACATAGATGAGATCCGGCAGCGCCAGTCGCCCGCCACGCGCACTACCATCGACGAAATCGGCGCCATTCTGCCCGGCGATCCGGGCGAGCCTGGCCGCACGCCCGCTCCTATTCCGGACTCCTACTGGAACCTGGCGGGTGCGACCTACGCCTATGTCTTCGCTAACCTTGCGTCGCTGGGCATCGACGTTGCCGGAGAATCGCAGTTAGTCGGCTATCCGACCCAATTCCCCAGCGTGACAATGGTGGATTGGACGACCGGCGCACCCAACGCGCGCTTCCGCGTACTCGAACTCTTGCATAAGCACTTCGGTCCAGGCGATAAGCTGACGGAAACTTCCATCTCCAATCCATATGTTTACGCACAAGCGTTCCGCACCCACGCGGGTAAGCGCGCAGTGTTACTGATCAACAAGCGCAACCGGACGATAACTGTGACGCTGCCGGAAGCGGGCACATGGGAATATGTCGACCAAGTTAGCGCCGGCGGCCCGCTGGCGCCTGCCACCGTAGAAGGTTCGGTGGCGCTAAACGGATTCACGGTAGGCGTGTTGACATTGCCATAGCCCGCATCCGGCGGCCTGTTATGAGCATCGAAGTTGTATGTCAGGTACTGCCATGCAAAAGCTGGAAACAGAGCATCCCGTGCTGGATGCGATCCGCAACCGTTGGAGTCCGGCGGTTTACTCGCCGCAGTCTGTGGAAACGGAGAAGCTTCTCAGCGTCTTGGAAGCGGCGCGCTGGGCGCCCTCCAGCTTCAACGCGCAGCCGTGGAGTTTCCTGGTCGCCCGCAAGGAGGAGCCGGAGGAATTCGCACGCATGTTGAGCTGTCTGGTCCCTGGCAACGTCGTGTGGGGGCAGCATGTTCCGGTGTTGATGATCTCGGTGGCCAAGCTGCAATTCGACAACGGAAACGCCAACCGGCACGCCTTTCATGACACTGGAATCGCCACCGGCTTCCTGATGTTGCAGGCGGCCGCGCTGGGAGTTCTGGCGCACGGCATGGCTGGCTTCGATGCCGCCAAGGCGCGCGAGTTGTATTCGATTCCCCAGTCGCACGAGGCGGTGGCGGCCATCGGTCTGGGTTATCCGGGCGACGAGCAAGGTGCCCCCGAAGAACTGCGCAAGCGCAACCAGCGCCACAAGCCGCGCAAGACGTTGGATCAGTTTGTATTCGCGGGCCGCTGGGGACAGCCGCTGCCCTTGCAATGAACGAAACGCTGTGAACCACCGGTTTCGCTGCCGGGGGTCGGTCTCCGTCCGCAGCCGTAGGCTGAAGACCTTGCGCATACCTTCATATTTATCAAAGGTTTAACAGACTCCTGACAACATTCCCCGGCATAATTGGAGATAGAGGAGAACTCAAAGATATGAACTTTCGTCTTGTTTGCATCAGCCTCGCCGCCACGGCGATGTTCGCGCAGGGACCGGGCGGTTTCCGCCGGCACTCCATGTCCGCGCCGGCGAAGACTAGCGAGGTGCAAAGCTATCTGAATCTGACCGACGCACAGATCTCGGCTCTGCAACAGTTGCGCCAAGCGGAGGTGGCGGCGCTGAAGCCGATTTTCCAGCAGATCGGCCCCCTGCGCGAGAGCTTGCGGGCCCAGTCGCAATCGAACGGCGCGGACGCCACGGCGGTGGGCAAGCTGGTGCTGAGCATTCAGAGCCTAGAGCAGCAGGCGGCGCCCATCCGGAGCAGCTACCAGCAGCAGGCGCTGGCTGTGCTGACGGCGGATCAGAAAACCAAGCTGGCCGCGCTGGAGAGCGCCGCGGCTCTGATGCCCGCGATCCACGAAGCGGCCGGGCTGAACCTGTTGACGCCGCCAAAGGGAGCGGAAGGCCCCGGCGGAATGGCCCCGGAAATGATGCCCCACGGACGGTTCGACGGCCCGCGCTAGGCCGGCACGCCATCGAGCGCGGCGTCGCGCTAGGGCTGGAGGCGGCAGGGCCGGTGCGCCCCGGAACCCAGCAGGTAGGGACCGTGCGAACCGTTCGGCAGGATCGTGTGCCGGTCCGTGCGCGCCTGGCCAAGTTGGGTCTGCGTAAGGCCTTGAGCCGCCCGCAGATTGGCCCCGCGGAGATTTGCGCACAAGGTGGTGGCATCGTGAAAGCGTGCGCCGGTGAGATCCGCGCCCTCCAGGTCGGCGCTATTCAAGCGGGCGCTCTGCAAGCTGGCGCCGCAGAGCGTGGCCATCCAGAAGGAACTCTGGCGCAGGTCGGCCCGGTCGAAGCGCGCGGAGGTCAGATCGGCTTTCCGGAATTCGCAACTCTGCAAGGTCGCGGTGCTCCAGTTCGATCCGGCGGCGGATATCCCCGGCAGCTTGCAGCAGCGGAACGCGCTGTGGTAGAGATTGGCTCCCGTAAGGTCCGCGTCGGCGAAGCTACAGTCGAACACCTTGGCCTGGAGCAGCCGGGCCTGGTGGAGGACGGCGCCTGCGAAGTCGCATCTCTCCATCCTCACTTCGACCAGTTGGGCCTCCCAAAGCTTGGCGGCTCGCAGGTTGGCGCGCAGAAACCGGGCTTCGTTTAAGTTCGCGCCGCCGAGTAGGGCGTGTTCCAGCACGGCGTCCAGCAACTCGACGTGCGTCAAATCTGCGTCGGTAAGCAACGCATGGCTGAGGTCCGCGAACTGCATGCTCGCGCCGCTCAGGTTGGCGCCGGCCAGGCTGGCATCGATGAAGTTTGCGGATGTCAGGTCGGCGCGCTCCAGATTCACTTTGTCGGGGGTTGCCTCGGGCAGTGCGATGAAATTCAAACGCGCCCGCTGGCCGCCCGGCAGCTGCTTCAACCAGGCGCAGTGAGCTTCCAGGATGCGTTGGAACGCCTCTAAGCCTAGGCGAGGGGCGGCCGGCGGTGCATCGCCTACGGGTTCTTCCGGCAAACTTCGGTATTGCAGCATCGGCCTTCCATCCTGCATAACTGCCACGGCCTCAGGCGCAGTGTACGAAATCCGGCGCCATGGCGGCGAGTTCCGGATCGCCCGTTTCCAGGCTCCTCAATTTCGCGGCCAAGGTGGTGCGTTTGAGACGCAGCAGATCGGCCGCCATCTTCTTGTTTCCATTCGTCTTGCGCAGCGCCTGTTCGAGGATGCCGCGCGCAATCTGCCCCACGGTCTGTTCGAAATCCAGGCCGTCGTCGGGCACCTCGACAAAATTGGCGCGGGCGCCCCCGGTGGCTGCGCGCGGACCGGGGCCATCCAGCGGGAAGTCGGCCGGATATAGCATGGCCCGTGTTCCACTCAGGACAATGGCGCGTTCCACAGCGTTCTCCAACTGGCGCACGTTGCCGGGCCAGGTATAAGCAGTCAACCGGCTAAGCGCTTCGCGGGAGATCTGCCGCGGCGCAAGGTCTTCCAAACGGCAGATTTTCCCAATGAAATGATGGGTGAGAGCGGCCACATCGCCCACGCGCGCGCGCAGCGGCGGCAAATGGATGGGGACCACATTGAGCCGGTAATACAGGTCTTCGCGGAAGCGGCCTTGGCGCACGCGCTCCAACAGATCGGCGTTGGTAGCGGCCACCACGCGCACGTCCACCCGAATGGTTTCGGAACTGCCCAGCCGCTGAAACTCGCGCTCCTGCAGGACCCGCAGCAGCTTGGCCTGTAGATCCAGTGGCATATCTCCGATTTCGTCCAAGAACAGGGTACTGCCGTTGGCTTGTTCAAACCGTCCGATCCGCTGGTTTATGGCGCCGGTGAAAGCCCCTCGTACATGTCCAAACAACTCGGCTTCGAGCAGATTCTCGGGAAGCGCGCTGCAACATACCGAAACCATGGGGAGACGGCCGCGCGGCCCCGCCATGTGCAGCGCCCGCGCCACCATCTCTTTGCCGGTCCCAGTCTCGCCCGTGATCAGCACGGTGGAGCGCCGGCTTCCCACCAGCCGTACCATGCGCACCACTTCCTGGAACGGCTGGCTGGAGCCAACCAATATCCGCCGCCAGGTCTCCCCGGCTTCCGGGGAAACCGATACCCGGCTTCGGCGGTCGTCGATGGCGTCCCGAATGGCGTCGGCGAGCTGCCCTGGTTCGACATCCGCTCCAAAAACATCGTATGCGCCAAACTTGATCAGGCGCACGGCATCCTGCAATCCCATGCACGAATCCCACAGGATCAACGGAACATCGTCAGCGGCGTGCTGCAATTCCTCCAGTGCCTCGACTTGGGTGTACTCCGGCAGGGGAAAGCGGACCACCGCCGCGTCTATCCGCGAGCGCTTGAGGTACTCGAGAGCTTCGGGGACCCCTTCGGCGTGTTCCAGCGCAAATCCGCCCACTTCAGCGGCGTGGCCGGCCGTTGTCAGGTCATCTCCTGCTGCGATCCACAACAGCCGGGTTGGTTCGACTTTATCCATGGCTATAGCAGGAATCGGCACATGCGGGCATAGGCTTTAGCACTCGTCTGCCGAAAGCCGCCGGCGATGGCAGCGTAACGGCAAGAAGGACGGCTTGGCCCCTAGTCTTCGAGTTTTCTCCAACTCATTGATTCCACGGAGGTGCAAACTGGCGAGTTCTGGCCAACGCGCGCGCAAGGGGCAGTGTTCTGAGACGTCACATGCGAATCCGGTCAAGCGCCGGCGGCGGCAGGGCGAACTCCCGGCATCCTGCCTTCTCTATGGTGCCTTCGAACTAACACCTCCTCCTGGTTTCCATCCGTTCAAATCTGCTCCACGACGATCCGGTGCACCTTGATCAGCAGTTCCACCTCGCTGCGCGGCAGTGCCAACGCGGCCGCGATGGCCGCGCCGTCCTGGCCTGCCCGGTGCATGCGCAGAACGTGGGTGCGCTTGCTGAGGTTCAACCCCGATCGGGCCGGAGCCGGTGCCACCAGCATGCCGGTTTGCCTTTCCACCGCACGCAGATCGGTCTCGAGCGCCTGCACGGCCAGACGCGCGTCGCCCAGAGCGCTCTCCAAGGCTTGCACCCGTTGCCGCTCCTCCTGGCAACGCCGTGACAAACCGCGGGTTTCGGCCTTCAGGGTCACGAACAAATACAGGCACAATCCGAGGCCCGCAGCCAGCAAGACGTAACAGACCAGCGGCTGCAGCACGTACTCAGGGTTCCACGCGATCCATAGAAAGGCGCTCATGGGAGGGTCTCCAGGCGTTCCTGGCGGGTCATGATCTGATGGATCCGCACTCCATAGTTGCCCTCCACCACCACTACTTCTCCACGTGCCACTACGCAGTTGTTGACGATGACCTCAACCGGCTCATCCACCGTGCGGTTCAGCTCGATGATGGACCCGGCCGTGAGCTTGAGGACGTCCTTCAACGGAAGTTGCACGCGGCCAAACGAAACGCTGACGGGCAACTCCACACCCATGAGCAGACTGAACGTTTTAGACTGCTGGGGAGGGTGAGTCGCCGGGTCTGCGGCGGCCGGAGCGGCAGCCGTGGCCGCATTGCCGGATGGCTCCGCCTCTTTGGGCGGATCTTGCGGGGCGCCGGCCACGGCTGCTATCAGCGGCGGGATCGCCGCGTCCGGATAGGCCGCTTCCACCAGGTAGAATTCGGCCGCGGGCGGCCCGGCAGAAGCTTCATTTCCGGAACAGTCGAGCTGGCGGCCCCAGCGGTGGCCGGCGCTGCGCGACAGCTCACCCAACGACTGCTGCAGGACCTCCAGATAGGTTTCGCGCGCCTGGGAGTCGTCCTCCACACCGGCCGCGCCCAGCACGCGGGCGGCGAGCTGGGTCCATGCATCGCGCGGCGCGCCGATCCAGATAGACGGATCGCCAGGCAAGGGAAACCGCTGTTGCCACCACAGCACCGGGCCATGCTGCGCCACAATCTCTTCGCTCGAAGCGGCTAGGGCCGCACCCCCGGCGGGGGCGGTACAGGCCAGCTTGGGGCGCTCTCCGGCCAGAGACTCCAGCACGGTGCCTAACAGCGCCGTCCATTCCTCGGCAAACCAGCGCGTAGGGCTGGTACGGTCCTCGGTCATACCACACCCCCGGCCTGGTTGGGCCAGACCTTCTCTATGTCCGCTCGCAGCCGCAGGATGGCTTGCGACTTCAGGTGAGAGATGCGCGACTCGTGCAGGTCCACCACCTGGGCAATTTCCCGCAACGTCAGTTCTTCAAGATAGTAGAGGCCCAACACGGTACGCTCCATGGGAGGTATCTTGCGGATGGCGTCGGACAGCAACTGCTCCAACTGCGACCGCTCCAGCATGCGCGAAGGCAGCAGGTCTTGGTCGTCGCTCAGGTATTCGAGCAGCCCCTTTCCCTCGCCATCCTCCCGGGTATATTCCAGGCTGCCAATGTTGAGGCCCTGCACCTCCACCAGCCAGTGGTGATATTCTTCCAGGTCCAGTCCCAGCTCGGCGGCGATTTCGTCCTCGTTCGGAATCCGGTGCAGCCGCTGCTCCGCGCGGGAAATCGCAAACTCGATCTGCTTGGCTTTCTTGCGCCGCTGCCGCGGCGCCCAGTCCAAACCGCGCAGGCTGTCCAGGATGGCGCCCCGGATCTTGTGCTCGGCGTAGGTCTTCAATTTGACGTTGTGCGCGGGATCGTACTGGTCTACAGCCGCGATGAGCCCGACAATTCCGGCGGATACCAGATCTTCCAGACTCACGCTCTCGGGCAAGCGGTCGCGGATGCGGCGGGCGATCAGCCGGACTTGCGGAAGATGCTCCAGAATCAAACGCTCGCGTTCCGCGGTGTCCGCCTCTCCAGTGTCGGCGCAGCAGTACGGGTTAGACATGACGCCTCACGCAAATCCTTTCACGCGGCCAGCCGCTTGGCGCCGCTTGACTGCGGCCAAAGCAGGCTCAAGATGCGCTCTTTGGTAGCCGGCGCGACGTCGTCTGGGATCTCCTGGCCTGTCCCCAGAAACGAGATAGGTTTGCCCTGCCGCACCGACAAGGAGAACGCCGTGCCGAAGCAGGCGGTCTCGTCCACCCTGGTAAACAGCAGGCTGGACGGACGGAAGATCTCGAAGCGTTCCGCCACATGGAGTAGATCGGCGGATTTCATGGAGGCCGTTAACACCAGATGGGTGGAAATGTCCGGCCGGGTGGACAGAAAGCGGGCCAGATCCGCCGCGCGATCCATGTCGCGCGGGCCATAACCCGGGGTGTCGATCAGAACCAGCCGCTTTCCCCGGTTTTCGTCGAGCGCCTGCGCGAGCGCGCCCACGCTGTCCAGGGCCTGGAAGCAGGCTCCCAGAATGGTGGCATAGGATCGCAACTGGTCGGCTCCGGACACGCGGAAATCGTCCATCGAGACCAACGCCAGAGGCCGGCGCGCCGCCAGGCCCCAAGTCACGGCCAGTTTGGCGATCATGGTCGTCTTGCCTGCTCCCGGGGGGCCGGCCAGCGCCACCGCGCCGAGCCCATTGGCTGCGGCCAGCGTGCTATTCACCAGGACGCGCTCCTCGATCTCCGCCGTTACGGCGCCCTCCAGCCCGCTCAGCCCCGGCGCGGCGCGGCGCTCGGCGCCGTCCAGAATCTGATGCACGAGCTCCCCGTCCATGTCGGTCGCCATGAGGCGGGCGTGCCACTCCGGCATCTCCGGGCTGGCGGACGGCCATCGCGTGCCGCTCCAGGCCGAGCGCGTGATGGTCTTGCCCATCACGTCCAACTGCCTGCGCATCTCGGCCATTTCGCGGGCCAGCCGGTCATCCTGCGGGCCGTCGTCCCCGGCAGCCTGCGGCTGGGCCGCCTCCGCCTCCGGCACCAGGGCGCACACCACCTCATACTCGCCCAAGTGGCGCGCCTCGAGCGGCGCCTTGCGGGACTCGACCAGCATGGCTTCGGCCCCCATCTCCCGGCGGGCCAAGGTCACCGCTCCTTCCACTGTGCTGGCATAAAAGGACTTGATTCGCATGTTTCTCCCTTACTGAATAACCCCCAGGGACACCACCTTCACTCCGGCCGGAATCTCGTTGTGCGAGAGGAAGAACAGATTCGGCAGAGTGGCCTCCACCATTTGCCGCAGAAAATAACGGGCGCCGGCCGTGGTCACCGCCGCCACCGCTCCCTCCGGACTTCCGACCTTGCGCTGGATCCGGTCCAGAATCTCCCGAACGGTCTGCGGCGCCATGCTCAAGTGGCTGTTCTGCTCTCCATGCTGCACCGCAGACTCCACGGCCTGCTCGATCGAAGCGTCCAGATAATAAACCGGCAGGTTGCCGGACCCATCCAAATAGCGTTTGGCAATGGTGCGCCGGATCGCCTGCCGGGCGTATTCGGTGAGCAGCACCAGATTGCGGGTGGACAGCGCCGCCTCGCCCAGCGCCTCCAGAATCGACCCGGTGTCGCGGATGGAGACGCGCTCGCGCAGCAGATTCTGCAAGACGCGCTGCACCACCGAGAGTGGCAGCTGCTTGGGCACCAGGTCCTCAACTACTTTGGGCTGTTCGACGGCCACCAAGTCCAACACCTTCTTGGCATCCTGGCGCGAAAACAGCTCATGGGCGTAGCGCCGGGCTAGCTCGGCAACGTGGGTGCCCAGCACGCTAACTGCGTCGACCAGCGTGTAGCCGGCCGCGCGGGCCTGCTCGGCGCGCTGATCGGGGATCCACCAGGCCGCCAGGCCAAAGGCCGGCTCGCGGGTGGGTGTACCTTCGAGCGGGGGCGCGTTCCGTCCGGAAGGGATGGCCAACTGGCAGCCCTGCGGCAGTTCGTAGCGGGCGATCTCCGCGCCTTTGAGCGAAATTGCATATTCCCGCGCGCGCAACGCCAGATTGTCGGCTACCCGGACCGGCGGCAGAAGGTAGCCGAGATCCGCGGCCAGTTGCCGCCGGATGCCCGATATGCGCTTCAACAGCGGCGAGTTCTGGGCGCCTTCCACCATCTTGACCAGCCCCAGCCCCACCTCGATCGCCAGCGGCTCTACCTTGAGCAGACCTTCCAAGTTCTCCCGGGCGGGTTTGGCCGCGCTGGGCGCCTGCTCCTTGGCAGCCGGCCGCGCGCGCATGCGCCAGCCCCCCGCTCCCAGCCCCAGGCCCAGCAACAAAAACGGAATTCCAGGCATGCCCGGGAGGCACGCCAGCACGATCAGAACGCCGCTCGCCAGCAGCAAGGGTTGCGGGCTGCCGAAGATCTGTTTCCGGAAATCCGCGCTGAGCCGCGCGTCCGAGCCCGACCGGGTGATCACCATGGCGCCTGAGACCGAGATCATCAGGGCCGGCACGACTGTCACCAGACCGTCACCGATGGTCAACACCGTGTAGGTCTCCAGCGCGTGCCGCAGTTCCATGCCGTGCTGCAACACGCCGATCAGGAAGCCCGCGATAATGTTGATGCAGGTGATGAGGATGCTGGCCACGGCGTCGCGCTGGGTAAAGCGTGAGGCGCCGTCCATGGCGCCGTAGAACTCCGCCTCGGCCGCCAGTTGCTTGCGGCGGCGGCGCGCCTCGGACTCGTCGATCAGTCCGGAGCTCAGATCCGAATCGATGGACATCTGCTTTCCGGGCAGGGCGTCCAGAGTGAAGCGGGCCGTGACTTCCGAGATGCGCACCGCGCCGTGATTGATGACCACGTACTGGATGGCGATCAACACCAGGAAGATCACCGTGCCGATGATATAGTTGCCGCCCACCACAAAGCTGCCGAAGGCTTCGATCACGTGCCCCGCGGCGGAGGTGCCCGTGTTGCCGTTGAGCAGGATCAGGCGCGCCGAGGAAACGTTCAAGGCCAGCCGGTACAGGGTCAACAACAGCAGCGTAGTGGGAAAAACGTTGAAGTCCGACGGGCGCTGGATGTACATGGCGGTCATCATGACGATCACCGACATCATGATGTCCACCACCAGCAGCAGGTCCAACAGGAAAGGCGGCAGGGGAGTGATGAGGGCCATGACGATGGCCAGCACGGCCACGGGCACTCCCAATTCCGCGGCGCCGCCGCCGGAGAAGAACTCCAGCGGCTTCCAACCCGTCTTGGCCATTGCGGTCGCTTCCGCCATTCCGACTTGTCTCCGCCTTCCTTCCCGCTCCCGTTACCCAGGTAATCGGCCGTTCATGAGTTTATAAACATAGGCCAGGATCTCAGCCACGGCTCGATACAGGTGCGGAGGGATCTCCTGGCCCACCTCCACCGAGCGGTACAGCGCCTGCGCCAGCGGCGGATTCTCGATGATGGGGACCTGGTGTTCCAGGGCCCGCTGGCGGATGCGCAACGCCAGGTAGTTCTTTCCCTTCGCCACCACCACCGGCGTGGCCATGGAGTCCATGGCATAGCGCAGCGCCACCGCGTAGTGCGTCGGGTTGACGATCACCGCCGTGGCCTTGGGAACTTCCTTCATCATCTGGTGCCGCAGCAGCTCCCGCCGGATGCGGCGAATCCGCCCCTTCATCTGCGGATTGCCTTCGGTCTCCTTGAACTCGTCGCGAATCTCCTGCTTGCTCATGCGCAGGTCTTTACGGTAGCGGCGGCGCTGCCGGAACAGGTCTACCGCGCCGAACATCAGGAAGACGCCACAAGCTTTCCACAGCAGCGTGCCGAGCGAACCGCAGACCAGGCGGAAGCCCGATTCGACGCCCTGAAAGGGCAGCGCCATGTAAGCGAACAGGTTGTCCCGGACTATCCCGTACACCGCCATCCCGAACAGCGGGAGCATGACTACGGCGCGCAGCAGCGCGGGCAAGTTTTGCTTGGGCAACTCGCGCAGCCGCGACATCGGGTTCAGCCGTTTCAGGTCAGGCGCCAGCTTCTTCAGGCTCACCCCGAGTTGGGTGGCCGCCAGTTGCATGCCCAGAGTCGCCGCCAGCAGGACGCCCGCCGCAGGCGTCAGCAGCCGCAGCAGTTCCCACAGCAGGTGGCGGCTCATTTCTACGGCCTGCACTTCCGGCTGGGCGGAGAAGGCCGCCGCCAGCGCCTGCCGCGTCAGCAGGCGCAACTGGGCCAGCCATTGCCCGCCCCAGGCTTCGAGCACGGCCATGAACGCCAGGAATTGCATGGCCGAAACGAACTGGCGCGCGGCGGGGAACTGGCCTTCCTTGCGCGCCTTGTCCAGGCGCTTGGGGGTAGGCTGTTCCGTTTTCTGACCGTTGTCCGCCAGCTTGGTTCTCCTCTCAGAAGCGCAGCGCCCGGCGCAGCGTTCCGAAAACCACACCCCCGTATTCCGCCATGAGCCTGGGGAGCAGGACCGTGATCCACCCCACCAGCACCAGCGCCGCGGTCATCTTGACGGGGAAAGCCAGGGTCAACAATTGCAGTTGGGCGTTGAGCCGTCCCAGCAGCCCTAGCGCGACGTCCACCAGCACCAGGAGCGCGATGGCCGGCAGCGCCAGCCGTACCGCCAGGGCCAGCATGTCCCCCCCCAGGCGCAGTACGGCCTCCGCCGCGGGCCGCGCAATCCAGGCGCCGGCCGGATGCGCTTCCAGGCTGTAGGCCAGCGTCCGGATCACCTCCCGGTCCAAACCCAGGGCCAGAAAAATCATGCCGCCCGCCAACTGCGCGAATACCAGCAGCACGCCCGACTGGGCCTGCGTGGTGGGATCGATCGTCTGGGCAAAACTGAACCCCGCGTTCAGACTGAGGGTTTGGGCCGCCATCATGAAGGCTTCCAGGATGAAAGCCACGCCCAGACCTATGGTGACCCCCACGGCGATCTCCGGCAGCACCCACAGCAACATGCGCGCGGGGTCCGCCCGCACCGCGTCGATCCGCGGCCAAACGGGATACAGCGCCACGGTAATCACCAGCGACAGGACAATGCGCGCCACCCGCGGGGCGGCTTGCAGTCCGGGCAGGGGCACCAACGCGAAGACTCCGGAAACCCGCGCCAGCACCAGCATGAACCCGTAGAGCGTGGGCAGGCCCAGGGCGGGATCAGCGGGCATACCGTCCCAAATCGCCGAACAAAGCGGTGGTGTAAGCTGTGATGCGTTGGACCATCCAGGGCATCAGCAGCAGGATAGCCAGCACGAAGACCACCAGGCGGGGAATGGTGCTGAAGCCTGTATCCTGGATGGACGTCACAATCTGCGCCAGACTGATCACTATGCCGGCGGCGAAAGCGATGGCCATCAACGGCGCGGCAATCCAGAATGCCGCCAGCAGCGCGTGGCGCAGAATCTCGACTACGGCGTCGCTAGTCATAGGCAATCCTTCAGGCAAAACTCTTCATGAGCGAACCGATCACCAGGTTCCAGCCATCCACCAGCACGAACAGCAGAATCTTGAAAGGCGCCGAAATCATGACCGGCGGCAACTGCATCATGCCCACCGACAGGGTGACCGAGGCCACCACCAGATCGATGATCAGGAACGGCAGGTAGAGCACCGCGCCAATCTGAAAGGAAGCCTTCAACTCCGACAGGATATAAGCGGGGATCAGAACTTTCAGATCCACATCGGCCGGAGTGCGGGGCGCCGGCGAATGCGATACCTCCAGGAACAGAGCGATGTCTTTCTCCCGGGCGAAACGCAACCAGAACTGGCGCAACGGCTGGGCGGCCTCCTGGGCGGCCTCCTGTATTGTCATCTGGCCGTTTTCCATGGGGGTCCAGGCCCGCTCGTAGATCTGGCTGGCCATCGGCTGGATGGTAAGCAGGCTGAGGAACAGCGCGAGTCCCACCAGCACCTGATTGGAGGGCGCTGTCTGCGTGCCCAACGCCTGCCGCAGGAAATGCAGCACAATGATGGTCCGCAAGAACGGGGTAACCGCCATCACCACTGCCGGCAACAGGGTCAGCGCCGTCAGCAGCAGGACAATCTGCATGGGCGAACTCAGCGAACCCGCCGTGCCAGCCCCCAACCGGGAAGACGAGGCATGCGAGGAATGGGCGGGAGCCGCCCAGGCAGCCAGTTGAGAGACCAGCGCCAAGCCCCCCGCACGCGCCAGCCAGCGGGATATCAACGTGCCTCCGCGGCCCCGGCAGCAGGCCGGGATTCCAGTCTGGTCCACTCAAAGTTCTCCAGCACTGCGCATCCCGCCGGCGAAGTCCCCACCAGCAGGCCGCGGCCCGCCAGCCGCACTAGGTGCAGCGAGTGCTGCGGTCCCAACGTCAGGCGCTCCACGGATTGGAGGGCGCGTTTCCGCGGGCCGCCCGCGCCCTGCCGGACGAGTCCCTTGCGGCGCAGCCACCAGAGGCAGGCCGCCAGCAGCGACAGCACCGCGCTCACTGCTAACACTTGCCGGATCGGTTCCATGTGCTCCTCTTCCCCCGGGCTGCCTTACACCTCGCCGTTGAAATCCGTGATGCGGACTCCCAGGGTGTTCTCGACCACCACGATCTCGCCGCAACCGATCAGCGTTCCGCCGACGTAAAGGTCGATATTTTCGCCGGCGGAGCGTTTCATGCCAATCAGGCTTCCGGGCTCCATTTGTAGGATCTGCCCCACATTGAGGATGCGGCGGTCCAACTCGGCCTCGATTTCCACCGGGACATCGGCAAAGTAGCCGATCTCTTCCATGGCTGTCATGTCCGGTGCGCTCCTAGCCGGCGATTAACTGGGTGGCCGCCTGTGCCAGGTTGTTCACCGTCGTCACCACCTTGGAATTGGCCTGGTAGGCGCTCTGCAGCACGATCAACTGGGTGAGTTCCTGGGCCATATCCACATTCGAGGATTCCAGCGCGCCCCCCACGATCGTACCCCGCCCGCCGGTGCCCGGCAGGCCAATGGCCGGCGCGGCCGTATCCGCGCTGACCGTGTAATCGTTGTTTCCCACCGCCTGCAGCGTTTGCGGGTTACGAATCGAAGCCAGGGCCAGTTGACCCACCACCGACTGTTGACCGTCGGAGTAGGAAGCCAGCAACTGGCCGCCGTTGCCCATGGTCACCTGCGTTAACTGGGCGGCTGCCAAGCCGTCCTGAGTGTTGGCGGAAGCCGCGGAGCTCTGCTCGAACTGGGTGATCGTGCCGGTGCCGTCCGGATTCATGAGATTCCAGTTGATGTTCATGTCCTGGGCTCCGTCGCTCAGA
>Ga0335078_10004622_pt1 | contig 20376 bp, 22 predicted proteins | sample Lox_Sample_32_FD_206711 | JGI IMG/M metagenome (GOLD analysis project Ga0335078, IMG submission 206711) | Soil microbial communities from Loxahatchee National Wildlife Refuge, Florida, United States - Lox_Sample_3.2 | ecosystem: Environmental > Terrestrial > Soil > Wetlands | place: USA... | reverse complement strand
GGTTCCGTGCCGGGCGCCGGTATTCTCGCCCATTGTGCCGCCGCCCTTATTCATCTGCTGGGATGCGGCATTTGGCTGTTTGGCGCCGTGTGCTTCACTTCCTGTTTGTTGCGCGGAAGCCGCGCCGGCCCCGGCAATCAGCGCCAAGGCAGCAATACCGGCCAGCAAAGTGTTCCGTTGTTTCCTCATTCGTTGTCTCCTCTCGGGTGCAAGAGAGCGATATCGGAGCGTCCGATACGATCTTGGGAGCGAACGCCTGTTCGGTGGGAAAGTTTCGGTTCCATGTGATAATTTGCGGCGGCGGAACTATAGGCAACGCGCGAATCTGACTGTTTGTTCAGATCGCCGCGATCATGATGTCAATGCGCGAGAGAAATCGTGAGTACTTTTAAATCGACGGTCGACACTTCTTCGCCGGAGTTCAGCGCCAACGCAGCCGCCATGGGCGCGCTCGTGGCCGAACTGCACGAACGACGCAGCCAGGCGGCTGCGGGCGGGCCGGCGCATGCCCGCGAGCGTCACATTTCACGCGGCAAGCTCCTGCCGCGCGAGCGCGTGATGACGCTGCTCGACCCCGGCGCGCCATTTCTTGAATTGTCGCCGCTCGCGGCCGACGGCATCTACGAGGAGGCGATTGCTGCTGCCGGCATCATCACCGGCATCGGACGCGTGTCCGGTCGCGAATGCGTAATCGTCTGCAACGATTCGACGATCAAAGGGGGCACTTACTATCCGATGACGGTGAAGAAGCATCTTCGCGCGCAGGAGATCGCGCGCGAGAACCTGCTGCCATGCATCTATCTGGTCGATTCCGGTGGCGCCAATCTTCCACACTGGACCGACGTGTTTCCCGACCGCGAGCATTTCGGCCGCATTTTTTATAATCAGGCGACTTTGTCCGCAGCCGGCGTGGCCCAAATCGCGGTGGTCATGGGTTCGTGCACGGCGGGGGGCGCTTATGTGCCGGCTATGTCGGACGAGACCATCATCGTCCGCAATCAGGGAACCATCTTTCTCGGCGGGCCGCCTTTGGTGAAGGCGGCGACCGGCGAGGTGGTCTCGGCGGAAGATCTCGGCGGAGCCGACGTGCATGCAAAGGAATCCGGCGTCGCCGATTACTATGCGCAGAATGACCGCCACGCATTGGCGCTCTGCCGCAGCATCATTGCAAATTTGAACACCCGGGCATCGGCAGGCATCGCGCTCCGCAAGCCTGCCGAGCCCCTATACGAGGCGAGCGAGCTCGACGGGATTGTGCCGGTCGATCTCAAAAAACAATACGACGTCCGCGAAGTCATAGTCCGCCTGGTCGACGACTCGGAGTTCGACGAATTCAAGGCGCTGTATGGAACGACCCTGGTGGCCGGTTTCGCACACCTCCACGGAATTCCGATCGGGATTCTCGGCAACAACGGCATTCTCTTCTCAGAAAGCGCGCTGAAGGCGGCGCACTTCATCGAGTTGTGTTGTCAGCGGAAGGTGCCGCTTCTTTTCCTGCAGAATATCGTCGGCTTTATGGTTGGCCGCGATTACGAGGCTGGCGGTATTGCTAAAGACGGCGCCAAGATGGTGACGGCTGTTTCATGCGCTCAGGTACCGAAGATCACGCTCATCATCGGCGGTTCCTACGGCGCCGGTAATTACGGCATGTGCGGCCGCGCCTACGGGCCGCGTTTTTTGTTCACCTGGCCGAATGCGCGCATTTCGGTGATGGGCGGCGAGCAGGCTGCCAGCGTTCTTGCCACCGTCCGTCGCGACAATATCGAGGCGGCGGGAAAGAAGTGGTCGAAGGCCGAGGAGGAAAAATTCAAACAGCCGATCCTCGAGCAATACGAGGCGCAGGGAAATCCATATTATGCGACAGCACGGCTTTGGGATGACGGCATCATTGCGCCAGCCGAGACGCGGCGCGTGCTGGCCCTGTGTTTCTCGGCGGCGCTCAACGCGCCGATCCCGGAAACGAAGTTCGGAGTATTTAGGATGTGACGAAGTGCGTAATCCGTCATGAACGCTTACGCGGCCAAGGCGGTGTACTTTTGCTGAACGCCGGGCGAACAAGAACGGGGTGGAGGAATATGGGTAAAGCTATTGAGCACGTTCATTGGCCGGACGCGCCGGATATGTGGATGCCGTATGCGCCGGCGATCAAAGTCAGAGGCGGTACGACGGTCTATCTCGCCGGCGTCACCGCAGCGCCGGTCTATCATCATCATCCACATCGGCCGGACGAATTCGATGCCATGCCGCGTGATATGGGCGGACAGGCCCGGGCGGCGCTGGAGAACCTCAAGCGCGGGTTAGACGCCGTCGGCGCCACGTTTGCCGACGTGGTCAGCGCCGATCGCTTCGTCACTGATCTCGCCGACCAGGACGCCCTCAATCGGGCGTGGGGTGAGTATTTTCGCGATGCCAAGCCGGCGACGACAACCGTCCAGGTCGTGCGACTTGCCACCGATCCCCGCTGCCTCGTCGAGATCAACGCGGTCGCCGTGATTGATTGACTGCTCCGGCTCGACGTTGACGATTGTATTCGAGGCTTGACGCGGGCGGCGCCGGGGGGCTCATGGTCGCCGCATTTCAGGGAAGCATCCGTGCCGGAGAAGATCATGGCAGAAATACCCTACAAAACGGCGCTCATCGTCGGTGTCGGCTCGGGGCTATCCGCGTCGGTGGCAAGAACGTTCAGCAAGGCCGGAATGAATATCGCGCTTGCCGCGCGGCGAGCGGCCGAGCTTGCTGGGCTCGCGCAAGACATCGGCGGTAAGGCATTTGCTTGCGACGCCACCAAGGAGGCGGAGGTCGCGCGATTATTCGCCGAAGTCGAAGGGGCTTTCGGAGTGCCCGACGTCGTCGTCTACAATGCGAGTTACCGCACGCGCGGGCCGTTCATCGAACTAAAGCCCGCCGAAGTAGAGCGGTCATTGATTGTCACCGCTTTCGGTGGCTTTTTGGTTGCCCGTGAGGCTGCGAAACGCATGTTGCGAATGCACAGCGGCGCGATTTTGTTCACGGGAGCCTCGGCAAGCGTGAAGGGTTATCCGCAATCGGCGCCGTTCGCGATGGGCAAGTTCGCTTTGCGCGGGCTAGCGCAAAGTATGGCGCGCGAATTGCAGCCACAGGGTATTCACGTGGCCCACATTGTGATCGACGGCGGTATCCGCAGTGCAAGCCGCACGGAGCCCGCCGACAAACCTGACAGCATGCTCGATCCCGATGCGATCGCGCAGAGTTATCTTGATCTGTTGCGACAGCACCGCAGCGCTTGGGCTTGGGAAATTGAGCTACGGCCTTGGGTCGAGCGGTTTTGAAGACATGCCGAGAAATGGCCGCAAACCCGGTATGCCGATGGCGACTGTCAGGGCGGCTTGGTTGGCCCTTGTCGTCGCAGCGGGTACGACAAACGCGCTCGCACAGGCAAACCGGCACAAACCAATACAGAAGCCGTCTGAGCCTTCAACGTCGGCGGTCCTGATCGATAAGCGGGATAGCTTGGTCACGGCTCCCGGTCCGTTCAGCGGAAGGCCGTATTGGCTGGCGTTGGCGCAATGCGGCGGCATCTACTTCAAGCTGAACGTGCTCTATACCGATGCCGCGGTCCGTGCCCGGGTGGTACAGCCTGATCCTCACGCCAACGCCGAATTCACCAAGAAGCTTAGCGAGGCGATCGGCATCGCGACCACGTATTTCGATGGCGCCGAGCATTTTCTGATAGCCCAGCGGGGTCTCGAACGCGCCGACGCCGTTCTCACTTATGACGGACAGTCGCGCGCGGCCGGGGAGCGGCTCAAGACAATCGAGGCCGCGCTCGCGGCGGCAAAGGACTGTCCCGCCGTTTATCATGCGTGTCAGGAAGCGTTTTCCAAGCAGTGCAGTGAAAAGCTTTCGCCGCTGAGTTGAGGAAAAGCGAAACCTAAAGCTTTTTGAGCATGGCAAGGTCGCGAGCGCTGTCGCGGAGCGCGAACACCGTTGCGGAGTAAGCCCATGAGATCAATATGTGCACTTTGCATGCTGGCGTTCCTAACGACGATCGCGGCGAATGCGCAAGAAACGTCTGCGCCGCCCAGGATCAGCGACATCATGGCGCGACAACAGATGCGCCATATCAAGCTTTGGTTCGCCGGCCGCGGCGGCAATTGGGCTCTTGCCGATTATGAAATGGATGCGCTGAAGGACGGATTTGACGATGTGAACCAGCAGTTCGGCGGCGACACCGTAGCGAAGAGCGTGGGGGCTCCGATATCGGCTGTCGAGAAGGCAATCGAAGCCAAGGACCGCGCCGCATTCACGAGCGCCTTTGACAAACTCACAGCAGGCTGCAACAGCTGCCACCTTTTGCTGGATCACGCGTTCATTGTCATCCGGCGCCCGACCTTGTTGCCTTACAGCGATCAGCTTTTCGCAACGCAGAAATGAAGTCCGCCCGCGTCAACGCGCCGCGGTCCCCGTTTCTGACACAGGAGTGGCGTATTTCGCGCCGACAAATACGTGCTGGACGGTGTCAATGCAGGAGGTCCACATGGCCTATCGGGTTTATTCCGGGCCGCGGGGCTCGCAATCTATCTCTCCGCTGGAAAAAGATCGGCATCTGTACAAGGAATTCAGTGGCCTCGACGAAGCGATGAGCTGGGCCCGCCACATAAACGAGAGCGGCCGTGTCGCTCTTCTTATCGAGGGCGATGACGGGACGCGGCTGACCAAGCAGCAAATAGTGACTGCACTAAAGAATCCCGAAAGCATCGATTCGCACGACGCGGCTTAACGGAGCCAACCCGGCTAACCCCCGCCGACTTGTATTACCAACCCCGCGAGGTCTTTGAGCTGGCGGAACGGCGGAAAAGCCTGATATTCGTCGGGCATTTGCGAACGGTTGATCCAGAACGTGCGAAAGCCGAAGGCCGCCGCGCCCATGATGTCCCAGCGATTAGAGGACGCGAAAGCGACTTCGTCCGGCCTGACACCAAGACGCTCGGCGGCCAGCGCATAGACCTCGGATCGCGGCTTGTAGACTCGCACGGCATCCACCGAGACCACGGCATCGAGCAACGGCCTTAATCCAGCCGCCTCAACGGCGGAAGCGAGCATGTCGGACGAGCCGTTGGAGAGTATCGCGAGGCGGCCACCGCGCGCCTTTAGATCGGCCAGCGTGGCACGAACGTCCGGGAATACGTCGAGCCTAAGGTAAGCCTCGAGAAGCGCGGCGCGCAGGGAGCGATCGATCGAGGGGACCCGGGCTAGCGCGTAGTCGAGGGCGCGCTCCGTCAGCGTCCAGAAATCGACGTAGTGACCGGCTAGCGTCAGGGTCCAGGTATATTCGAGCTGTTTTATTCGCCAAATTTGCGAGAAATTTTCGGCTTCGGCGCCGGCGGTGCCGCGATAACGCGCGATCGCCGCATGCACGTCGAACAAAGTGCCGTAAGCATCGAAGACGTAAGTGTTCAACATCGCCGGTTCTCCCTAACCGTGGTGACAAAGATCGCGCCAATAGGACATAAAGGCCATGGAAGGATGATTCGATGAGCCGCCCGGTTCCCTGGTCGAAGACGCTGACTTTCTTCGAGGACGACTGGTATGAGGGCAACGTCCCGATCATGGGGCCGCGCACGCACGCTGCCTGGCTGTGCACATCCGTCTTTGACGGTGCGCGCGCGTTCGAGGGTACCACTCCCGATCTTGAACGCCACTGCGCGCGTGTCAACGAATCCGCCAAGAGCATGTGCTTAAAGCCGCTAGTTGCCGTTCCGACTTGGCGAGGGCTGGTACGCGAAGGGTTGAAGCGGTTCGACCGCAATGCTGAGCTTTATATCCGCCCGATGTATTGGGCAGAGGAGGGCGCGCCGGGCGGCGTGCGGCCGGACCCGGATTCGACGCGATGGTGCCTCTGCATTTACGTCGCGCCGTTTCCAAACGCCGCCAACACGGCCATCACGCTGTCACCCTTCCGCCGCCCGACACAAGAAACTGCTCCGGTGGAAGCGAAGGCTGGATGCCTCTATCCCAACAACGCGCGCGCATTGATCGAGGCGCGCGCGCGCGGTTTCGATAATTGCGTCTTATGCGACATGCTCGGCAACGTCGCCGAGCTTGGCACTGCCAACCTTTTCATGGTCAAGGACGGCGCGGTTTTTACGCCGGCCATCAACGGGACCTTTCTTGCCGGTATCACACGCGCGCGGGTGATTGCGCTACTGCGAGAAGCCGGCGCGGCTGTTGTCGAGACAACACTGACCTATGCCGATTTTCAGGCGGCCGACGAGATCTTTTCCACCGGCAATTACACCAAAGTGGCGCCGATCACCCGCATCGACGATCGCCATCTGCAGCCGGGCCCGTTCTACCGCAGGGCGCGGGCATTGTATTGGGAGTTCGCGCACGCGTCCGAGCAGAAATATCCGTGACGGCTTTTGGGTGAATGAGCGGTCGGCAAACGAGAACGCTCGCTTCACACAGTCCGGCGGCTATTTTATCGCCGCCTCGTACATCTCTGCAACGTAGTCCCAATTCACCAGATAATCGAGGAACGCTTTCAAATAATCCGGCCGCCGATTGCGATAGTCGATATAGTAGGAATGCTCCCATACGTCGCAACCGAGGATCGGCTTGCCGCCATGCACCAGCGGATTTTCGCCGTTCGGCGTCTTCATCACCGTAATCTTTCCGTCCTTGAGGGCCAGCCAACACCAACCTGACCCGAACTGTGTCACGCCGGCCTGAACGAAATCTTCTTTCATTTTTGCGATCGGCCCGACATCACTGGTGATCTGCTTTTCCAGCTTGCTCGGCAGCTTGTCGCCGCCGCCGCCTTTTTTCATCCATTTCCAAAAGTGGATATGGTTGTAGTGTTGGCCGGCGTTGTTGAAGAGTGCTTGGTTCTTGCCGAATGTGCCTTTCAAAACTTCTTCGACCGGCTTGTTCTCCCATTCGGTTCCTTTGGCGAGATTATTGCCGGCAGTGACATAGGCCTGATGATGCTTGTCGTGGTGAAACTCGAGCGTTTCACGGGACATGTGAGGGGTGAGCGCATCGTAAGGGTAAGGCAGGTCCGGCAGGGTGAATGCCATTGGTCTTCTCCTCAATTGAAACCAAAACGGGCAAGCGCGTCGATAAAACCAGCAACGGAACACAAGGTTTCCGTTAATAGGCCTAATCCCGCGGTTTCGGCAATCTCGCTTCAGTCCGCACTGAACAAGCCCCGCGCGCGCTGGTTGGCTTGCTGGGGATTTTCCATGTTGTGCAATGGATTAGCGCCAAGCCCGGGGCTGCAGCAGCAGCTTCATTGGCGGGGAAACAACCATCACCCGAACATCCGTTGCCGCCCGGGAAGGCGATAGCCGCGTCCCACGCCGCCGATTAATCCTTGCGCATCAGCCGGATGGCCGCCAAAATGCCTTCATTGTCGCCGCCGGCCTTCGATCCCGTGATTGCGGCGGGGGGACAAAGAAGAATGTCAGCGTTTTTTTGGGTAGCGGGTGCCCTTGTGACACTCGCCGGTTTGATCCTCGTCGCGGCGGGTGCGGTCCCTCACGATGGGGCGTTTGATTCCGAGACTTTGACGCCGGGCACGGTCGCTGTCGTCGGCGGACTGCTCCTCATCGGAATTGGCATCACCGTCCGCGAACTGCGTCGCATAGAGCGTGTGATCGCGAGCCGGCCGGTGCGCGCTACGCACTTCGAGGAAGGTCACGCTGCCGACTTCGCTGAAGCAAACAGTCAGCCGCGCGTACAATTCCCGGCAAGGCCGACCGCATCCACGACACAAGCCGTCGCCGCGGTCGCTGCCGCGCTATCCGCAGAGGACACCACATCAGATCACCTAAGGACGAAGATTCCGCAATGGGACCGAAGCGAAGGGGAGCCGGCGTTCGCCGCAGGCGATGCCCTGACCCTCTCGCGCATACCGCTTCCTCCAGACGACCTCAAAGAACGTCGCGATAGCGCCGCAAAAGGGTATAGCGGAAACGGTGCTGCTCTTCCGCGCGCAGTAATGGACGTTGAAGGCAGGCCGCGCTTGGCTGGATCGCCGGCGACGCCAAGGGGACGAGCATTCAACGCATTGTGGCCGGGAGGGCAGCGACGCGAGCCGCAGACGGCCGCTGCTCATGCTCAGGCGGCGGTAGCGCGGGCCGTGCCTGCGAGCGGTCCAGCGCTAGTCCGTGAGGCTCAGTCTGAGGCGGTCGCGGCGCCAGCGCATAAGGCGGAGGTGGTGTCCATCCTCAAGTCAGGCGTGATTGAGGGAATGGCCTACACGTTGTACTCGGACGGCTCGATCGAGGCGCAGCTTCCGCAGGGGACCTTGCGTTTCGGTTCGATTGCCGCCTTGCGCGATCACATCGAAGGCCAATCGTAATCCCGGTCACGCTGCGTCACCTGGGCAGTGTTTGCGCACAGCCAAATATACTTCCTCAATACAGTGTTCAACTGGAATACCCAAGTTTATTGCTTTATTTCCCGAGTCGTTTTATCTTCAGCTCGTCGCGGACGAGCTGATACGGTAGCTGGCCTGCGCTCTGGCACCTCGACCGGAGTCAAGGACAGCGATTGAGCAAAAACCAGGCCGAGCATGGCTGATAGTTCGGGAGAAGGAAGTTACCTTCAGCTGACCGCAAACATCGTCTCCGCTTATCTGAGCAACAATACGGTTCCGAGCGGAGAGATTCCGAGCCTTATCAGTCAGGTGTATTCCGCGCTGATGCGCGTTTCCGGCGGTCAAGCGGCCGCATCCGCGGATCCGCTCAAGCCGGCGGTTCCGGTCAAGCGATCCATTACCGCGGAATACATTGTCTGCCTTGAGGACGGCAAAAAGTTCAAATCGCTCAAGCGGCACCTGCGGACACAGTATGATATGACGCCGGAAAAATACCGCGAGAAATGGGGATTGCCGCCCGACTACCCGATGGTCGCCCCCAACTACGCGGCGGCCAGATCACAACTCGCGAAGAAAATGGGTCTTGGGCAACAACGGCGCGGCCGTCGCTAGCGCACAAAGATGCACGCGCTCAGATAACAGGCTCGGTCTTTGGCTAGCGTTGCAGCACTCCGATGACGCGGTTCGCAAAGCTGAGCCGTTCCGTCATTACCTTGAGCACGTAACCGAGCAGAGCTTCGCTCAACGCCGGATGCTCCCGCCTGATGCGTTCGAACGCCTCGGTATCAAGCTCGTAGAGGACGCTCGCAGTCTCAGCCACAATGGTCGCACTGCGCGGTTGCCGGCTTAACAGGCCCATTTCGCCGACCGTCGTATGTTGTCCGAGGCTGCGCAGCCGCGTTGTCCGCCCATCGGGCGCATCGACCATAATGCTGACCCGGCCTTCGAGAATGAAGTGCATCGATGTCGCTGGCTCACCCTGTCGAGCGATAATCTCGCCGGTCTTAATTTCAAGACGCCGACAATGTCCGGCAAGAGTGTCGCCTAGTCCCGGATCGCCGAGAGCCTCCCCAAGCCAGGCGCGCAACGTTCGAGAGTTGGAGTCGGCAGCCCGATGCAATTCGATGATTTTCTGCTCGCAGGCTTCGAGTGCCCGATCGAGATCGGGCGCAATCGCGATCTCATCGGAGATGAACTTGGCTACGCGAAATAGCCGCTCTACCTCCGGAGCGAGATCCGCCAGCACAATCTTGGCGCCGGCATTGGTCGCCGCCTGCTTGATTTGCGCGAAACTTTGCGTCGCCGAAGAATCGACCCCGGTGACACGGCGAAAGTCAAAGATCAAAAATCGGCAGTCCGGTTCTCGCGCCAGCAGCGCTTTGACGTGCTGATAGATACGATTGGCCGATCCGAAGAACAAATAGCTTTGCAGCGCCGTACCCTGAATCTGCCGGCCATGGTCGCGCAGCACGGCTTGCTCCTGCGCTCCCCGATCAAGCGAGGACCGGTATTCCGTAGCATCGAAACTGAACTTTATTGCATTTACCCGGCTCACGCTCAGGGCAAAGGTCGCGCAACCGATGACCACACCGATCAAGACGCCGGCGACGAAGCCCCAATTAATGATCAGGAGCGCAATGGTAACAAGCGAGAGATATTCAAGCAGCGGCAATTGCCGCGCCGACAAGATCAGCCATTGGTAGACCAGTCCCCAGCCAAGAAAGATCAACAAGCCGCCAAGCGCGTATTTGGGCACATAACCGAGGAAGCTGGGGTCGACAACGATCATCGCCGCCGAAATGGCGGCAACCGTAAGTCCGGCCATCCGCGTGGTTGCTCCGGCGGTGCGGACGAGAACCGATCGGCTCCAGGATGTGCAACTCACATAGCCGCCGAGCGCGGCGGTAAGGATGTTGGCAAAGCCCAAGACCTTAAGGTCGCGGTCGATATTGGCTTCACTTTTCGTCGCGAGCTCGATGCCGGTTGTATTGAGCAGCAGCGTGCTGACAGTGACAAAGAGAATGGCCAGCAGGTCGCCGCCCAGCGCCGGCAGCAGGTTCCAAGAAAAACCGTCGAAGGCGTCAGCCTTCCAAGGCAAAGCGAGTGCGGCCGCCGGCTGCGGCTTAAACATCCAGCCGGCGGCTTGCGCGACGCTTGGCGTTGCCCCGATGATCGGCAAAGCGACATACGCAGCCGCAAATGCCGCCAACAGCAGCCCGGGCAGAACGAAAGGACTTTTTGATCGGCGCGTCACAATGTGCAGGGCCGCTGCGACGACAAGAGCTGCTGCGATCTTGCTGGCGGCCCCGAGATCGGCATATGAGCCGATAGCGGCGAGCGTCGGCGTTCGGTCGGTCACGACTTGCATCGCGCCGGTGATCATCAGCCAGCCGGTGGCGCCAAGAAATCCGCCAATGACGGGAAAAGGCATGAAGCGGATGGCGCGGCCGGCCCGGGTGATGCCGAGGACGCAAAGCATGGTCCCGGTGATTGCTGTGGCGAGCGCCATGACGATCAGGGTCGCTTCCAGCAAGTCGCCGCCGGCGGCCATGTGCCGTACGAGCGTTGCGACCATCGCCGCGATAATGACCGAGATCGAACTGTCAGGGCCGGCAACAGCAAAAAAAAGCGAACTGCGCAGGGCCACCACCGCGCCGGCAACAGCGGCGGACAACAAAGTCACGGCAACGCCGTAGGAAAGAAAGTGTGAGAGTGGGCCCGTAAAAATGAGCGCGGCATAGGAAAGACAATAGGCGATCGAGAGAATGCTGCAGACGGCTCCAGCGAAGACGTCCGAAAGCACCGTTCCGATTGCTTGGTGATTGATCGCGCGCTTGAGCCCGGCCGAACTGACAGCCATAGCCAAATGTTCCTCGCGCGGGCCTCTGCACTGTCCCGGGGCCGGACGGCAAGATTACAGCAGGTGTTCCCTGTTGGCCATCAACACAAGGCGTGCGGAAAGATGATGTACGCTGACGATCTCGCCGGCATTCACGCGGCAGCAGCCAGCGCGGCGCGCGCGTCCGCGCGTATCCGCTCCACCATGGCACGGAAGCCGTTGGAGCGCTGTGGGGTCAGATGCTCACGAAGGCCCAGTCTTTCGAAGAGAACCAAAGCATCGACGGCAAGTATTTCCTTCGCGTGTTTTCCTGAAAAGATGGCGAACAGGATAGCAATCAGTCCGCGAACGATGTGGGCGTCACTGTCGCCCATGAATGTCAGCACCGGCCCGGCACCGCCGTCTGGACGCACGCTGGTGTCGAGCCAAACTTGGCTGGCGCAGCCTTGCACCTTGTTGGCGTCAGAGTGTTCCGCTGCCGACATTGCAGGCAATTCGCGCCCCAATTCGATCAAGTAGCGATAACGATCGTCCCAATCCTCAAGGCTCGCAAAGTTCTCGATGATGTCTTCAATGTCGCTCATCGCATCGCGCCGTCCCATCGGCTTTATATAGGGTACCGGGCCGGCGTGGTCGATGTTTCGGGCGTCCATGCGATTGCGAGCAAAGCTTCGCCAGAAAGGTCGAAAGCTGGGATTGACCGTTGGCGGCCTTATGCCGCGTGCTTGCTATCTTTGCGAGCGGGCGGTCCGCGCCATGCGGGCGCCAAGTCGGCGGGTGTCAACGTGCTCTGCGACGCGCGCTCAATCGCAGGCTTTTCGGCCGGCTGTTTGGTCGCGTCGCCGTGCGTCACTCCACCCTCTCGCGGGGCAAACGCCTCGCTCAAGACGTCGTAGAGCATCTTGGCGCCAGCCTGCGCCCGGTAGCCGAACGTCGTCGCCACCTGTGAGCCAACATTGCAGGCGTCGGGTTGGCGGCTGCAGAACCCGCGCAGATCGCCGACCGTCGCTGAGGCGGCGGAAATGGCCTGCGAAGCGCTGACATTGCTGTCGGCGACGCCGTGTTGGGCGCCCCCTCCGCTGGGCAGCAGCAGAAGCACGACACCGAGCCAGAACGCCAACCGCAGCAAAAAGAACATCACACGTACATCCCCCGGCGGCCCCTGCCACCGCATGTGCGCCAAGGTAGCAGGCAGGCTTGAAGGTCACGTTGGTAGTGCGAGGATGTTTTTGCCCATAATCGAGGAGAATAAGCGCGAAATTTTCTAGCAACTTGATCAAATCGAATTTGTCTAAAACTTGCGCAAACCACGGACCCGGCCGCTCTGCCTCGCCAGATCGGTAGACTCTTTGTGTCAACAGGGCATCGGCAAAACGGCGCGTGCCGCCCGGCGGCAATCTCCCGTTCACCATGACCGGCGATTCTTGCGCGACCAGCAACGCAGAAAGGCTTGGCACGCAATTCTCGGCAACGATGCGCCAGCCCGTTTAGGGTTCGTTTAAGCCGCATCTGACACGATCCGCGGCAGAAAAAGGGGAGCGCGTCTGCAAAACCGGGCGTGCATGGGATCGTGAGCCGCCGCGGGCCGACACGAAGTTTCGTTGTTAATTTGAACGAGCCGTTGGTGCCGCAACAGGCGCTGCCTGCGGTGCGGCGGCAACTTTGCGGAACTGGAAATTTTGCACCGACGTCTGACATCCGAGGGACAAATGGTGCGTAAGCGGCGCCGTACGAATCGCGGTGCAGGCCGCGGCGCTGCAGTCGTCGGCCTGGTAGTGATACTGGGCGCGCGGATATGGGCAAGAATGGCGCGCCGGCCGGTGGATTCGTTCGCTATCCTCGGCGCTGCCGCGGCAAGCCTCGTCATCATCATTAACGCCGTCTTTCTGCAATCCGGTTCGCAGCGGGGCCCATTCTTGGCAGCGCCGCCGTCGCAATTCATTGAACGCCGAGCCGAAGTTGCCCCGTCAACGTTCGGAGCGGGCGATGCCCTTCGCGCACCAGTCAACGAGCAGACGCCATCGCCAGTCGCCGCGCGGCGCAACGATCCGATTGGAGACCTCATCGGAGCGTCGGTTGGGTCGCTGCGCAAAGGGCGGAGTGGCGACTAGCCGGTCGTTCGGCGAGCTTGCTCCGAGTTTAACCAAGCGCAGGTTGTTGCGCACGCCTCTCCACAAAGGTACGACCATCAACCGATCATGCGCCTGAAAACCGCGCTTTGGGTGGCTGCCTATCTGCGGCGCTGCAACGTGGAGGGGGTATCTGCCGTGGTGCGTCGACGCGGCGCGGAAGACGCAGGCGCTGTTTTCGTTCGCGTGAACCGGCTCGACGGTAGTTCCGATCTTTTCGGCCCGGCGCCGCAGAGCGCCTTCGAAGCCGCGGAAGGTGCGGCACGCGCATTTGCGCCTAGTCTGGGCACGGCGACGGCATCCGACGCGCAGGTGGAATCTTACCTTGCGCGGCAGATGAAATTCGATTCCGACTTGTGGATCATTGAAGTCGAGGATCGTGCCGGACGTAACTTTCTCGACGTCCTTGCGGCGTGAGGGGACGCCTAGGGTCCAATTCTAACATTCGCATCCCATCTCGGCACGCACTCATGCGAATGTTAGAATTAAAGGACCACTAGCAAATATCAGTCTTAGTGGAGCTTTTGGATTTGACATTCGCTTCACGAACTAGCGGTCTGGCGGGTAGCGAATGTCAAATTCGCTCCACTAGGAGGCACTGCGCCGGGTCTTGATGAAAGCAGCCGGTAGGCGCTGCGACGGCTTCTCCGGGCGTGCGCGCCGTCGCGCCTCATCGTCCCAAACGAGAGGCTGGTGCTTGGGCGTCATCCGCTCGGCGCGTCGCAGCGCTTGCCAGATCGCGACCATGCTGTCGGCGGACGCGGTAGTCATTTCCTCGAACAACGCAGCAAGCGTGTGCACGCGCTCTACCGAATGCCCAACCGCGGGATTGAGAAACAGGAGGATGCGGTAAAGCACATCGCGCGAGATATCGAACGCCTTGGCGGCAACCACCACCGGTTCGCCAAAGTCATCTTCGGCGATGCGCTGAGCCAAAGTCCGAGGAATGCGCAATGCACCGGCAAGATGTTGGGTGAAATCTTTGTGCCGGCGCGCAAGCGCGGCCTTTTCCAACTGCTCGCCAATGGCCGGTTGTCGCGCTCCAAGCGTTGGGCGGGACTGCAGAGGGGCGACGATATGAAGGTTTCGCAGGATCAGTGCGCGCTCCTGGACCGCGGCGGCAAAGAACGCTTCGGTGAGGTTGTCCGCGGAAGCGAAATCGATGGTTTCGGATGCACGCGAAGAGGGCAAGTCCCTACCCGCCGCATCGGCCGACGCAAAATCCTCCCGGTGAGTGCTCTGCCGCATGCTGATCGGCGTGCGCGGTTGCAACAAGGGATGGGCACCGATTTCATCGGAGACTTTCGGCAGGTCGCGGGCTAGCGCTTGCAGGACGCGCAGCGGAGGTGAGAGATAGCGGGCAAGTCGTTTCGCCACAGCAGCCCTGGTCGAGATGTCCACGGCATCAAGCAAGCGCAACGCGAGTTCTGTGTAGTGCCGTTCCTCCGCCGCGGTGTGGGCATCACGTTGCACGTACAGATCGGTAAGTACCCGCAACAGCGTAGGACGCATATCGAGCCCGCTGCGCGAGCCGAGGGCGGTTAAGGCTTCGAGACCAAAAATGTCGCGGGCTTCCATGTCCGTGACTCAAGCACACCAGCGGACCGACGCATGAAATGCGTCCTGACGATCATTCGCTGATGTTAAGCGGCGCGCGTTAGCGGAGCGTTAACCCTGCATACGTCCTATTGGCGAGGAGGCCGGTGCGTGCGCATCGGATTGGGGACCGCTGCCGTCAGGCAGGGGACGCGTGCTGGACCGCCACATGGGCACCATTGTTAAATTCCCGGAAGACGGCCGGATCGTTCGCTTCGGTCGCGCGGAAGCAGCAGATGAATCCGCAACGGTGATTATTCTTCCCGTTGTCCGCATCGAGCGTCATTACGAGTCGGGTGCTACCGACGACGTCGAGCCGCTCATACCACCGCCGGCGGAAAACGGCGGCCGCAGACGCATGCGGCGTCGCTAGCCCGGTTATTGCTGTTGTGGCACGGCGCGGCACTGGGCGCCGGCAAGCGTACCGCGCGCCGTCGCCATCAGGGATGGCTCAGGCGCCAGGGCGCGCAGCACGATTAATCCGGTGGCGGTGGGGGAGTCGATAATCAAGCGGTCTGCGGCCGTCACGCCTTCTTCCTCAGGCATCTGCGTGTGCTGTTCCGGCGTCATAAGATCGAGTTCGATGGCGCGGCGACCGGCTGCCCGGTCGTTGATTGCGTAATAGGCCACGCTGTTGCGGGTGTAGAAGGTGACTGACGTGTAAGCTTGGCTGACTGGTGCGATGAACTTCAGGGTTGCGACCGACAAATCGTACCGGCAGACGGCGACGGCAAAAGCCGGATCCATAAACGGCATGATCGCATCGGCTGCCGTCGGCGCGGCAAGCGGCGTCAGCACGTTGATAGGCGCCAGCCGGGCTAGTCGCGAATAGGCGTCTTGCGTCGCGGTCTGCGGCATGGCCAGCACTGTCGACAGATGCACCACGCCGCCAAGCAGGACTGCGCCGAAAATCCATAAGGCGAGGCGGACCATCAGCAGCCCTTTCGTTCGATCGCTGGCATCGGGCCCTCCTTAGTGGTGCGTGTTGCCACGCCGATAGGAGTATCGTAGAGGCGCCACACCAGCACGAATTGCTCGACGCCACCGCTGGGCAGCCAATTTCCCGGCCGCGCCCGAGGGCCGACATTGATGACAAAGCGCCCGCTTTGCTCGCGCAGAATTTCCGCACTGGTAAAGCCATGGCGGCGGATCACATTGGCGACGAGCCGGCCCTGCGGATCGTAGAGGGTGAGCGTCCAATACCGTGCCGGTGGCGTCATGCCGGCGATGGCAAACGTGCAGCGTCCGTCGAGTACGTTGCCGGTGTCATCGGTATGGGCGTAGAACGCGACGCCGTCACCGGTTCCGATGGGCAATTCGCCGGTACGTGCGATGCTGGCCCGCGCGTAGGGGTCGATGTCGACCGATCCCGTTTTGGGCCAGGCCGTCCACGCGCCGATGGTCAGCGATCCGAAGGCAACGCCTCGCGTGAGCGTGAGCCAAGTCGCCCCGAGTCCAATGATCGCGGCGAGCAATAGGGTGAAACAGGAGCCGAAAAACAAGCGCATTTGGATTCACAACATCGGCGTGCCGCGGCCGAGCGATTAAATTGCAAGAGGTCCCGCCGCTGCGGCAATGTCAGCCTTGAGATCAGTCGCCATGCGGAGGGCCGTCAGCCTTAAGGTCGCTCGCCGCTGTTAATGTGTTGACGTGACTGTCGTTATCCGCGGTCGAGCCGAACCGCACCGGTAAGGCGCGATTTGCTTCATCAAGCAGGCGTTCGACGCGCACCAGAGCATCGGTGCCCTTGCGGGTTAGCAATATTTGCTGCGGGGCTGGAGCACCGACGAGAGCGGCGTCGGCCACAGTCGGCGGGTGTTGTGGAGGCGGTAGGCCGGGCAGGGCGCGCAGTTCTACTCCTTGATGGGCGTAAGCCATGATGTTGTGCCAAGCGAGAGCCGGGATTGTTCCACCGGTCATGCGCTTCGTCGGCGTGTAATCGTCGTTGCCCATCCAAACCGCGCCGACAAAGTTTCCCGTGTAGCCGACAAACCAGGCATCACGCCAACCGTTCGTCGTCCCGGTCTTGCCCGCGACTGGGACGCCGTCGAGTTGCGCACGCCGTCCAGTGCCGTTTTGCACGACCGAATTCATCATTCCGATCATTTCCAACGCCACTTGCGCGGAGATGACTTGCTCGGGCCGCTTGCCGTCGCGGTCAAAGCGCCAAACCAATTGACCGTTGCCGGTGCGTACTTCAAGCGCTGCATGCGGCGGCACCGCTTTGCCCAGATTGGGGAACGTGGCGTAAGCAACTGCGTGCTCGAGGACGTTCACCTCGTCGGCGCCGATCGGGAGTGATGGCGTGTCCGGCAGCGGTGTCCAAATGCCGAAGTTTCGCGCGGTCTGAACGATCTTTGCTCGCCCCAGCTTTGGATTGCCATCACCGAGCGCGATTGAAAGCTTCACTGGAATAACATTAATCGAGTTGGTGATGGCTTGCGTCAGCGTTATAGAACCCGAATAGCCTCCGGAATAGTTGTGCGGACACCAATTACCGATACAGACCGGCGAATCCACGACGATCGAACTGGGGGTGAAGCCGTTCGCCAGCGCGGTAGCGTAGACATACGGTTTGAACGAGGAGCCAGGTTGGCGCAACGCATCCACCGCGCGGTTGAACTGACTAGCGCCGTAATCGCGTCCGCCGACCATGGCGCGGACCGCGCCGTCCAAATCGGCGATCACGACCGCTGATTGACTGGCGCCGTAATCACGGCCGTACTGACGCAAATCCGTTTCGATCTCCCGCTCGGCGAAATGCTGCAAGTTGGGATCGAGCGCGGTACGGACCACAAAGAAGCTCTCATTGACCGATTTCGGGAATGTATCCGCAAGCTTGCGCATCTCGTCGAAGGCCCAATCGAGGTAGTAGTTCGGCGAGTTTTCTTGCTTGCGATCGATGGGCGTCGCCGGGTTGCGCCGAGCGCCGTAAACTTGGCCCTCCGTCATGAATCCAGCGTCCACCAAGTTGTCGAGCACGACGTTGGCCCGCGCGCGGGCGGCCGGCAAGTTGACCAACGGCGAGAACTTGCTCGGCGCCTTGAACAGGCCAGCCAGCATTGCCGCTTCCGGCAATGTCACGTCCCGCACTGATTTGCCGAAATAGTATTGCGCCGCGCCATCGACGCCGAAGGCGCCGCCGCCAAGATAGGCGCGGTCGAGGTAGAGCTTGAGGATTTCTTTTTTGGAAAGCCGGCTTTCCAGCCAAAGGGCGAGGAACGCTTCGTTGATCTTGCGTTCGATGGTTCGCTCGTTCGAAAGAAACAGGTTCTTGGCAAGTTGCTGCGTGATCGTGGAGCCGCCTTGCACGACGCCGCCGGCCCTGGCGTTGGTCACCAACGCGCGGAAAGTGCCGTAAAAATCGATGCCGTAATGCTCGTAGAAACGTCGGTCCTCGGTTGCCAGGACCGCCTTGATCAGATGGTCGGGCATCTCCTCGAGCCGGACCGAATCATTGTGCTTGATGCCGCGGTTGCCGATGTCATTCCCGTATCGGTCGAGGAATGTCACCGCCAGTTCCGAGCGCTTGAGCCAGTCCTCATCCGAAGTCTCGCGGAATGCAGGAATGGCCAGCGCCAGCATGAGCAAGACACCGCCGGCGCCCCACGTGGCCGCCTCCGAGAGCGGCTCAATAAGAATCCAGCGGCGCCAGCCGGCGACGTGGAACCGGTCCATGGCTGCGGTAAAACGCTCGTAGGCCTCGCGCGCCCACTTGCCGGTTCGGAAGACGGCAAAATCGATTCTGGCGTCGAGGTCCAGGAGCAGCAATCTAAGTCTGCGGCGCCAGTCGTATTTTGGAGCAGGAGCCCGTTCGGTCACCTCAAGCCACCCCCGGAAATGAGGTTTGTATTCTTACATTCCATCTTGAGTCACGATTTAACTGAGGCGGCCGCGCGCGCCAATGATATGTCCGCGACAGTGTGAATGGAGTTTTGGGACAAATTGGGCCTAACATCCTCGCAGATGATGGCAGCTTATCCGGATGGCGATGGATGACCGCAGATCCCAGTTCCGGCGAAAAACCGTTCTGGCGATCCAAGTCGTTGGAAGAAATGACGGATTCGGAATGGGAGAGCCTTTGTGACGGCTGCGGCCGCTGCTGCCTGAACAAACTCGAAGAAGAAGGTACCGACCGCACCTATTATACGGACGTCGGCTGCCGTCTTCTCGATAATAGAACCTGCCGGTGCCGCGACTATCCGAATCGGCTGGAAAAGGTTGATGATTGCGTGCGGCTAACCCCGCAAAGCCTCAAGACCATTACCTGGCTCCCACCTTCATGCGCCTATGTGCTCTTGGCCGAGGGCAAAGATCTCTATTGGTGGCACCCGCTGGTCTCCGGCGACCCAGAATCTGTGCATTCAGCGGGCGTGTCCGTGCGCGGCCGCGTGCGAGCCAGCGAAACCCGCGTAGCCGACGATGAACTTGAAGATTACATTGTCAGCTGGCCGTTGAAACTCCCGAGAACGGCAAGACGGCGGAAATAGGCGGCCCCACCCAGGATTTATCGATCGCGCCTGTTGCGCTGGACGATTCTGATCGTGAGCAGCCCAGCTCTGCGGGGAAAGCAGTTGCCTTCGCCGCCGGCCGTCGCCAAGTCTGCGACGACGATCCAAGTGGATTGCGATTGACGCGCTTCGAAAAGACTGCGGCATCTTCGTCGGATTCATCTGCGGCCGGGATCGGCACCGACACACGTGACGGTGAGCGCAGGCTTCCACCGCCGGATCGTGCCATCGTGCATAGCATCCTCGCCGGCATCATTTTAGCGATGTTTCTCTCAGCGATCGAGCAGACGATCGTCGCGCCGGCTTTGCCAGCAATCGGCAAGAGCTTGGCAGATGTTGATGATCTCTCTTGGGTGGTGACTGCCTATCTGTTGGCCGCGACCGCTGCCACGCCGCTGTTTGGCAAACTTTCTGATATTCACGGGCGCCGAACAATCATTCTGCTGGCAATCGGAATATTCATTGTCGGCTCGGTCGCATGCGCGGTGGCGCCAAGCCTTTGGCTCCTGGTTGTGGGACGCGGTCTTCAAGGTTTTGGCGGCGGCGGTCTAATACCGTTGGCGCAGACGATTATTGCCGATCTTCTTTCGCCGCGCGAACGTCCAATGGCTCAGAGTTACACCTCGGTCATGTTCATGATGGCCAGCATTCTCGGACCGGTTCTCGGCGGCGTACTTACGGATCACCTGCATTGGTCGTTCATTTTTTGGATCAACCTGCCGCTTGGCGCGATTGCAATGGTGATGACCGCACGCGCGTTGCGGAGTCTGCCTCGCCACGAGCGGCCCCATCGTCTTGATTTTCTCGGCATGTCTCTGATGGCTGCTGCGGCGATAGCTCTGCTGTTGGCCCTCGATTGGGGAGGGACCCACTATCTGTGGACGGCGTGGCAGATCGTCACCCCTGCTCGCCGCCTCGATCGGGTTGTGGATATTCTTC
>Ga0335078_10004621_pt1 | contig 20376 bp, 14 predicted proteins | sample Lox_Sample_32_FD_206711 | JGI IMG/M metagenome (GOLD analysis project Ga0335078, IMG submission 206711) | Soil microbial communities from Loxahatchee National Wildlife Refuge, Florida, United States - Lox_Sample_3.2 | ecosystem: Environmental > Terrestrial > Soil > Wetlands | place: USA... | reverse complement strand
GACGCGATCGCCCGACATGAGCCCAAGCATGCGAAACAGATTGAGGATGGGCTTGTCGATGCCGTTGGTCGCCAGCGAGCGAAATCCCTCGAAGTAGTCCTTGTCCTCGAATTCGAAGGACCAGCTGAGCATCGAGATGAGGTTGACGGTGCGGCGGCCTTTGAGATCGAGTATCGCCTTGAAGGCGGCGGCGGTGTAAGCCGGATAAAGAGTCCCGTTGCGGTAGTTGTTGGCGGGATTCATACGGGCTGAGCAGGCGGCGCAGCCTTCGGGGTCGGCCTCGCTGAGGATGATGGGCAGATCCTTGAATTGCGGGATCGAAGCGATGAGGGCGAACCCGCGGTCGACGTCGGTGAGCTCGCGATTGAGACCCATGGTGACAATTCCGTTCTCGAAAGCCGGGGAGCCCTTGGCGTGAAATGAAATGAAATCGAGCGGGATGGGGCCGCCCGTGGCTGCGCTGTGACCGGACTGCACGTGCTCGAGAAAGTTGCGCAGAAACAGGTACGCCTTCTCGCGGCCGGGACCGGTCGTAGCGGGCCCTCCCACCCGCGCGCCGGGCAGCGCCGCGCGCACGCCGGCGACCGCGTAGTCGTAGAGCCTGAAGTAGTCCTCCGGTGTGGAGTGCCAGTAGTCGATGTCGGGCTCATTCCACACTTCGAAACACCACTGAAGGACTTCGTCGCGGCCATAGCGCTGGACCAGATGGGCGGTGAGCACGCGCACCAGTTCCTCCCAGCGCGCGTAGTCCTTGGGCGGATTGTTGGAAGCTCCGGAGATAGTGGACGCCGGGAAGTGAACCTGGTAGGGCTCATGCCGATTGGGAAGCGCGGCGGCAAGGTCGCGAGGCATGAAGCCGAGCTCGACCATGGGACGGACGCCGGCGTCGTGCCAGGCGTCGAAGATGCCGTCGACGATGGTGAAGTCGTAGTGGGGATGACCGGCGGAGTCCTCGGAATAGATATGGGTCGAGCTGAATTTGAGCTCGGGCCGGCCGTCGCCCGATGTGAGCAGATGATGCACGCGGATGAAGACGGGGACGGGGCTGAGGTCGTGCAGCTCGCGCAAAAGCTGCCGTCCGTGCGCCATGGTTGTGTAGTTCGCTTCGTCGTAGCCGAACCATCCGTAGATGGGCTGAAAGGGGCCCGCGCGCCGATTGAGGTCCACCTGGATCCGCACCGTTTGCGATGGGGTCTGCGACGCGCTGCGCTGGATCGAGTTGGGCACGGCGAACGCCGCGAAAGCAAGGATGACGCCAGGTGTCGAAACCGAGTGAACTCGCATGGCAATCTCGAAGCGGAAATTTCGCGGAGGCGGCAGCCCGGTTGCGCCGGGAACCTGTGCTCGGAGCTTCTGATATACAGGATGCGTGTGCCGCAGGATGGAGAATACCATCGTGAAGGAGCATCTTCGGCTCCGACGCGTGTTCGAAAAGCACTGCATCCATTTGCAACGCCTGCAATGGCGCCTGATTGCCGGCGGCCTCGCGGCTCTCGCGGCCGTCGGCGTTGCTCAGCAATCGCAGACTACGGCTGAAGATGGCGTGCGCCAATACCAGAACATGACGCCCGAGCAGCGGGCGCAGGCCACGCGCGCTTTCTTGGGGCTGGGACCGGAGCCGGACAAGGCAGCCGCGGCGCGCGGCGCGCCGGTCTACCAGCAGAATTGCGCCTTTTGCCACGGTCCGCAGGCACGCGGCGCGACTGGACCCAACCTGATCACGTCGGACCAGGTGCTGGGCGACGATCGCGGCGAGCACCTGCTTCCGTTCCTGAAGCAGGGACGGCCGGAGAAAGGGATGCCGGCGTTTGCCGCCATGCCGGACCAGGAGCTGAAGGACATCGCCGAGTTTCTGCATCTCCAGGTCGAGGAGGTCGCCAATCGCGGGGCTTACCGGGTGCTGAATATTCTTGTTGGAAATGCCGCGAAGGGGCAGGAACACGTTGCGAGTCATTGCATGTCGTGCCACACCGCAGAGACCTTTGCTCACATTGCGAGCCGGTTTCGCTCGCCGGAGCAACTGCAGCGCGGCTGGATATGGCCGTCGCGCGCCGGAAACGAGCGTCTTGCCGTCACGGCGACGGTGAAGACGGCGGATGGAGCGACGCTCACAGGGCGCGTGACGCAGGTGAGCGATTTCCGCATCCTGCTCGTGGACAGCGCCGGTCAGACGCATGTCGTCGATCGCGGCCCCGGAGCCGAAGTGAAGATGAACGATCCGCTCGAGCCGCACCAGCGGATGATCCCGACGCTGACCAATGACGATATGCACAACGTGACGGCTTATCTGGACACGCTGAAATGAAGGCGGCGATCAGAATCTGCGCGGCGATCCTGGCGGCGGCTTCCGCCGTCCTGCCCGCTCAGACTCCTCGTGTCGAGCTCGATCCGAACTCGATCGGGAAACCGCCGGCCGCAAGCTGGCCCACCTTCAACGGCGATTACAGCGGCCAGAGGTATAGCACTCTGACGCAGATTGGTCAGACCAATGTAACCCGGCTCACGCAGCATTGGGTTTTCAAGATCGCTTCGGTTGGCGCGCAGCGTGGCGCACCGGTTCCGGTTATCAAGTGCACGCCGCTCATGGTCGACGGGGTGCTGTATATCACGATTCCCGATCATGTCTGGGCGCTCGATGCGCGTAGCGGACGCGAACTGTGGCACTACGACTGGGTAGACCATGGCGGGCATCTCGTGGGCCAGCGCGGCGTCGGCATCTGGAAATCGATGGTCTTCTTCCTCACGCCCGATAACTGGCTCATCGCGCTCGACGCGAATACCGGGCGCGAGCTGTGGCGCAAGAATTATGCCGACGCTCGCAAGCAATATTTCTCCACGTCGGCGCCGCTGGTGGTGAAAAATCACGTCATCGTCGGCGTGGGCGGCGACGCCATGGACATGCCCGGCTTTCTCGACTCCTTCGATCCCGCGACCGGCGATCTGCAATGGACGTGGTGGTCGACACCGCGCCAGGGCGACCCGGCCTTGAAGACCTGGCCCGACGAGACCGCGTCCGATCACGGCGGCGGCATGACCTGGATGCCGGGCACCTACGATCCGCAACTCAATCTTCTCTACTGGCCTACTGGTAATACCAATCCTGTGTATGCAGGGCAAGGGCGCCCCGGCGCCAATCTTTGGACCGAGTCGATCGTTGCGCTCGATCTGGAGACGGGCAAGCTGCGGTGGTACTTCCAGGTCTCGCCGCACGACACGCACGACTTCGACAACACAACCGCGCCCATCCTCTTCGATGCCGCGATCGACGGCAAGCCGCGCAAGCTGCTGGCGCAGGCCGCGCGCAACGGCTACTTCGTCACGCTCGACCGGATCACAGGCGAACACGTCGTGGTCTGGCCCTACGTGCCTCTCGATTGGGCCTCGGGCCTTTCGCCTCAAGGCGAGCCGATTCCGATCCCGGACAAAGATCCCTCGGTGGGCGGCTCCCTCAACATCGTGAATGCGTCGAACTGGCCGTCGCCGGCCTACAATCCGCACACAGGCCTGTTCTATGTAAACTCCGTCGAGGGCGAGGCGATCTACTATCTCACCGACGACAGCGCAAAGCCTTCCGGCTACGGCGGCACCGGCTCGGGAATCGGCCCGGCGCGACGAGTGCTGAAGGCCATCGATCCGCTCACTGGCAACGTGGCCTGGGCGCATCAGTATCCGAACCTGAACAACGCACCGACCACGGTTGGCTCCAGCATTCTCACCACAGCGAGCGATCTGGTCATCACCGGCGACGACCAGAAGAACCTGATCGTCTACAGCGCGGATAAAGGCGAAATCCTCTGGCATCGCGAACTGGCTGCCAGCGAGTCGAGCGGCATCATCACCTACCTGCTCGATGGAAAGCAGTACCTCGTCTTCGGCGCCGGCAGCAGCCTGTATGCGTGGAGCCTGCCCAACTGATAGTCCATGCTGTGGTCGGGCGCGCATCGAATCGCTCCCGCGTGAGGAACTGCGGGGCCAACGCTTACGTATAACTTTGCGGTGCTCCATTTCTCCATTTGACCATTCCGAAGATTCTTCGGCATCGCGATCCGCTTGAACGGGACGCGCTCAATACAAACAGGAGCCAGGTTGGATGAGCCTCGGCGCAATGAGGATCCCGATTCGCTCGATTTCCCCGCGACTCTGGGCGCGACTCGCCGGCGCCTGCTATCTGATCATCTTCATCGCCGCGCCCAGCGGGGCCGCCACGGCCACGCCGGTCAAAATGATCATGACCCTCGCGTGCGACGCTGCCGTGGCGCTCATCTTCTACTACCTGTTCGCTCCGGTGAGCCGGTGGCTTTCATTCCTCGGCGCTACATTCAGGCTGATTTACGTCGCGTGGATGATGGTCGCTTCGCTGAACTACTTTCACGGTTTGCCCTTCCTCAAAAGCGATCATTCCCCGGCGGCATTCAATTCAGGCTACCGAATCGGCATTGCAATCTTCGGATTTCATTGCCTGCTCATCGGCTATCTGATCTTCAAATCCAGCTTCCTGCCACGATTTCTCGGCGTGCTGATGCTCATTGCCGGCCTTTGCTGGCTGATCTTCTTTTTCCCGCGACTCGCGGATTCCGTTTCTCCCTACAATCTCGTGGCCGGCGGTATCGGAGAAGGCTTGCTGACAATATGGCTCTCGGCAATGGGAGTGAACGCCGAGGAATGGAAGCAGCAGGCCGGGTCCATCGCCGAATCACAATCCATTGACACAGTCGCTGTTCTTAGGCAGGAGGAGGACGAAAAATGGCGAATCAAACAGAGGTGATCCTGGATCGCCGGCCGTCGCCAGGCATCTGGAGCAGATTTGCCGGCGCTTTCTATTTCCTCGCTGTCGCTGTGGCGGTCTTCTGCGAGTTCTTTGCTCCCGGCCGTTACGTGATTCCCGCTATTGTCATTCCGGTCGCATGTTACGCCGTCGTCACGCTGCTCCTCTATGCTGTATTGAAGCCCGTTCACAGAGGCCTGGCGCTGCTTGCGGCCATTGTCAATCTCATCGGACTCGCCCTCGAGGCGCTGCGCTGGCAGCCTTCGGGTATCAACATCGCCATGCTCTTTCACGGCTCCTTCTGCATCCTGATCGGCTGGCTCATCCTCCGGTCGACATTCCTGCCCCGCGTGCTCGGCGCCTTCATGGCGATCGCCGGCCTCATCTGGATGATCTATCTTTTGCCCCCGCTCGCTGGCCGTCTCGCGCCGTACAACACGGTGATTGGTCTTCTCGGGGAAACAATGCCGATGCTGTGGCTGTTCGCAATGGGCGTGAATGCACAACGGTGGAGAGAGCAGTCGATCGCCCGTTGAATTACATCGTCTCCCGATAATTGGCCGGTCACCCTCAGGGCTAAAGGGTGTGCGCGACCATCGACTCTGCCGGGCTTTCACCCTGAGGCGCTACGCGCGAGGGTTCGATCCTCGCCCCATCGCATCGGAGAATGCTTGGTGGGCCACGCTTCGAATGCGATCTTTCCATCGCCGGCCAGTATCGAGTGTTTCAGAAATTGCTCGTCGTCGCGATGCGGAAAATCGTTGCGATAGTGCGCGCCGCGGCTCTCGGTTCGAGCGAGAGCCGAGACCAGGATGGCGCGGGCCACACAGCTCAATGACCGCGCCTCGGCTAGCCTGCGGCTGCTTTTTCCCTCTCGAACAAACCGCTCAATGCCGGTATCGCTCTCCGCTTGCACTTGCAGCCCCTGGTGCAACGAAGTCCGATCTCGCAGCAGTCCTGCGTTTGCCCACATCGAGCTCCGGAGCCGCGTAATAACGACTTCCAGCAACGCTTCATCTTCCATTGACAGCTGCTCTTGCGAGGTCGGTGGTGAATCCGCACTCTCCCGAGGCAGATCGTCGGCCAGCATCGCCTTGGCCGCGCGCGCGCCGAAGACCAGCCCTTCCAGCAGCGAATTCGAAGCCAGGCGATTGGCGCCATGCACGCCCGTGCACGCCGCCTCGCCCGCCGCATAGAGGCCGCACACGCTCGATCGGCCAGCGAGGTCGGTGCGGATTCCGCCCATCAGATAATGCGCCGCCGGCCGCACCGGAATGAGATCGCGCGCCAGATCGAGGCCGTAGCGCGCGAGAAACGCCGCGATGCCGGGGAATCGCGCATGGAGATCGACGCCCTTCACGTGGCGCATGTCAAGGTGAACCGCGCGCGTCTCATCCGGCGCGGAGCCGACGCTTTCGCGCGTGATGGCGCGAGCAACCACGTCGCGCGGAGCCAGCTCCAGCAGCGGATGATAGCGCTCCATGAAGCGCTCGCCTTTGTCATTGCGCAGATACGCGCCTTCGCCGCGTAGCGCTTCGCTCAGCAGGAATCGCGGCGCGCCGGGCAGCGAGAACGCGGTAGGGTGAAACTGGTAGAACTCCATGTCGGCAAGCTCGGCGCCAGCTTCGGCGGCCAGCGCAATGCCGTCGCCGGTGGCAACCGGGGGATTGGTGGTGTCGCAGTAGACTTGTCCCGCGCCGCCCGCGGCAATCAGCACAGCGCGCGCGCTCACGCGTTCGCAGCATTCGTCGCGGGCGCGCAGATCGGCGCCTGTAACCCGGCCCGCAGCCACGAGTCCGCTGACCGTCGTCCATTCGGCAAAGCGGATGCGCTGGTGCGCGCGTGCAAAGGCGACGAGCGAGCGGCTGATCTCGGCGCCGGTCGCGTCGCCGTTGGCGTGCAGAATGCGCGGCAGTGAATGCGCTCCTTCGCGCGTTCGCAGCAGCCGGCCGCTTTCGCGGTCGAAGCGCGCGCCCCACTCGATGAGCTCGGCCACGCGTTCCGGGCCTTCGGCCACAAGCACCTGCGCGGCAGGCCCGTAGACGAGCCCGTCGCCCGCTGACACGGTGTCTTTGAAGTGCAGGGCAACGTCCTCATCGCCGGCCATGGCGACCGCGATGCCGCCCTGCGCGTAGTGCGTGTTCGACTCGCCCAGCGATTCTTTGGTCACGACCAGAACGTCGCCGTGATCGGCCAGCTCCACCGCGGCGCGGAGGCCGGCGACGCCGGCGCCCATGACCAGAAAATCGACTTGCGAAGCCGAAGCCATCCATCTTCAGGCTATCATCGGCGCTGCCCTCGGAGGGAGCAGCAGCCTTCAGGCTGCTGAGTTCAACCAAACAGCGAAGTGGCTTTGAGCCACGGGCATTCGATCGCCGGATGGGATTCTTATCCTGTCGCCCTGACGTTCCGCGCCGGCTATCGCGAATTCGCGAAAAAAGCGCATCCGTCGCGCACCGGACATTGTCCGCACTTCGGGTTGGCGCGCTTGCACAGCGTTTGCCCGTGCTCTTTGAGCAGGAGATAGGCGCGCGTTCTTGCGTGGAACTGGCGCGGGACCTCGGCTTCGATCGCTTTTTGCGCGTCGCGATAGCTCGCGGCATAAGTGTCGGGATCCGTTCCGTTGCGGATCCGGTCCAGCACCTGGATGCAATTGGAAGGCACGGCCGCGATGGGCGCGATGCGCGCGAAGAGCAGGATGCGGTCGGCGCCGGGATCGGCGATGCTGTGAAAGCTCTTGAGCGCCTTGCGGGCCTTGTCACCCATCGCCACGAGCGCCGCGTGCAGATCGCCGCCGAATTCGCTCTGCACGCGCTGAGCAATTTCTTTGAGATACGCGGCCCGCACCTCGGGAAACATGCCGCTGCCCTTGAGCGTTTCGGTCAGCTTCGCGAGCGGAGCGGCGAGGATCTTCTCGGGATCGACGCCGAAGGTGCGCTTCACCGCCTCCCAGCCGCGCGAGCAGGCCGCATCGCTGGCCGGATAGCCGCAGTGCCACCAGATGAGAAATTCATACGGATCGACCGGCCAGCATGGCTGCTGCGCGCCGTGGTGCGTCTCGAGGCGGTCGAGAAGATCGGGAATGCCGAGAGGGCGAACGGACATGCTCGCCTCCATGATGAATTCTGCGCTCGACGCGGACCGACGGACATCCTGCGGAAGCGAGAGATTCCCAACTTAGTAACTGCTTTGATCGCCCACAAAGCTCCGGTACTATCGCAATCAATGATCCTTCGTCATCGTGTTGCTTCCGGCTTCATTGCGCTACTCGTCTTCGCTTCGGCCTGTCTCGCCAAGCCCAGGCCGATTCCCGTCAAAGTCGTCGTGGTCGCCATGTTCGAGGTCGGCAACGACACAGGCGACTCGCCCGGCGAGCTGCAGTACTGGGTGGAGCGCGACCATCTCGATCGTGTCTATCCCCTGCCCGCCGGCTATCACGCCGTGCGCATGAACGACGACGGCGAGATGACCGTGCTCACCGGCGCCGGCACGGCACACGCGGCGGCAACCATCATGGCAGTCGGGCTCGATCCGCGCTTCGACTTCAGCCACGCCTACTGGCTTATTGCCGGCATCGCCGGCGCGAGCCCCGACCGGGCTTCACTGGGATCGGCCGTGTGGGCGCAGCACGTGGTCGATGGCGATCTGGGTTACGAAATCGACGCGCGCGAGATTCCATCCGACTGGACGAGCGGATACGTGCCACTGCGCAAGGCGAGGCCGTTCGAGCCGCCTGCTGCCCCTCTCGAAGGCCAGGTCTACGCGCTGAACGCCGGTCTGGCCGAGTGGGCCTTCAACCTGACACGCGAGATGAAGCTTGCCGACACCGACCAACTACGCGAAGCTCGCAGTCATTTCGACGGCGCCGCGGCGCAGCTTCCGCCGAAGGTGATGATGGGCGACGAGATCTCCTCTTCGACTTTCTGGCATGGCAAGCTCTTCGATGCCTGGGCAACCGAGTGGGTGAGTTATTTCACCGACGGCCAGGGCGAGTTTGTCACCACGGCCATGGAAGACACCGGCACTTTGCAGTCGCTCCAAATGCTGAGCAAAGGCGGTCGCGTGGACTTCCAGCGGATACTGGTGCTGCGCACGGTGAGCAACTACGACCGCCAGCCCAGCGGCATGTCTGCGGCCGAAAGCCTTGCCCATCAGCGCGTCGGCACCTATAGCGGCTATCTGCCGTCGCTTGAAGCCGCTTATAAAGTCGGGCATGTCGCGGTAGCCGAGCTGATCGGCCACTGGCGGCGGTTTCGCGATGCTATTCCCGGGTTGTCCGGCTCCGGTACTATGGCGCGCTGAAGGTAACTGCCATTTCCGCATTTTGTCCTTGATTATTGTTACTTCACGTTGCCACAATGGCAGCCCGTCCCTGAGTGCGGCGGGACGACTCCCCAAATACCTCAAGGAGAAGCCGTGATTCAAAAACTGCGATACCCCCTCCTCGCGACCGCCGCGATTCTGGTAGCCGCCTGCCTGCCCGGCATGGCACAGTCGCCGTCGGTGCTCACCCACCACGTTCGCGAAGCGGTTCTGAACGGCCAGGCGCCACCGGTCGGCCGCCTTCGCTCCGAAAGAATCATGCAGCTCGACCTCGTGCTGCCGCTGCGCGATCCCCAGGGATTAAGGTGGTTCCTCGAAGATCTTTACAACCTCAACAGCGCCTCCTACCGGCACTTCCTCACTCCAACAGAGTTCACCGCGCGCTTTGGCCCCACGCAAAAGAGCTATGACATGGTCGTGCGCTGGGCCAGGGCCAACGGCTTCAAGATCGTCGGCGGAACGCGCGACGGCATGGACGTCCAGATTAAGGGGCCGGCATCGGCCGTCGAAAGCGCGTTTCACGTGACCATGCGCACCTACCGGCATCCCAGCGAAGGCCGCACCTTCTTCGGACCGGACCGCGAGCCGGTGACCAGCCTGCCGTTTGCGCTATGGCACGTCTCGGGATTGGACAACTTCTCCCTCCCGCACCCGATGTATTTGAAGAAGAGCGACTACGCCAAGGCGCATGGCATCCGTCCGGAAGAGGTCGTCAAGCACGCGACCACCGGGTCCGGCCCGTCGGCGTCGTTCCTGGGCAGCGACATGCGCGCTGCCTATTACGGCGGCTCGGCGCTCACCGGCGCGGGGCAGAACCTCGGCCTGTTCGAATTCGAAGGTACCGATCTCGCCGATCTGAATACTTACTATTCGAACGTTCACCAGACCAACAGCGTCCCCGTGTCGCTGCTTTCGGTTGACGGCACCAGCACGAGCTGCACCGCGTCCTCGGGCTGCGACGACACCGAGCAGACGCTGGACATGACCCAGGCTCTGGGCATGGCGCCGGGGTTGTCGAGCCTGGTTGTCTATATCGGGTCGACTGACACGGCGATCATCAGCGCCATGACCACGCACAGCCCGCTGCCCACCACCATCGGCTGCTCCTGGGGATGGACTCCGGCCGATCCCAGCACGCTCGATCCGTACTTCCAGAAGATGGCCGCGCAGGGGCAGAACTTCTTTGCCGCTTCAGGCGACAGCTCCACCTGGTCTTCGCGCAACGAAGCGTGGCCGGCCGACGACGCGAATATCGTCTCCGTCGGCGGTACTGACCTGACTACTGCAAGCGCAGGCGGGCCGTGGTCTTCGGAGACGGCGTGGGCCGACTCCGGCGGCGGCATCTCTCCGGACAGCATCAAGATCCCTTCATGGCAACAGCTCTCCGGCGTCATCAACTCCAGCAATCACGGCTCGACCACGCTGCGCAACGGTCCCGACGTCGCCGCCAACGCCAACTTCACTTTCTACGTTTGCGCCGACCAGACGACCTGCACGGCCAACGAATACGGCGGCACCAGCTTTGCCGCTCCCATGTGGGCCGGCTACATCGCGCTCGTCAACCAGCAGCTGGCCCAGAACGGCGAGTCGACGATCGGCTTCATCAACCCGACCATCTATTCGCAGAACGTCACGTCGCAGTACTCGACGGATTTCCACGACGTCACCAGCGGCACCTCCGGCAGCTACTCGGCCGTCGCCGGCTACGATCTGGTCACAGGCTGGGGCAGCCCCAACGGGACGGGGCTGATCAATGCCCTTGCCGGCGGCTCGACCCAGCAGCCGGGCTTCAGCCTCTCCGCCTCGCCGGGATCGGTTTCGATCGCGCAAGGCGGCTCGGGCTCGTCGACCATCACCAGCACTGCGACCGGTGGCTTTAACTCTGCCGTCAGCTTGTCTGCCTCCGGCCAGCCTTCCGGCGTCACCGTCGGCTTTAGTCCCACTTCGATCACCGGCACCGGCACATCGTCGATGTCGATCACCGTTGCCTCGACCGTCGCGGCCGGCACCTACGCGATCACGGTGACAGGCACGGGCGGAGGCACCACGCACACGACCTCCGTATCGCTCACCGTCACTTCATCCGGCGGCGGAGGCGGCAACTTCGCCATCTCCGTCTCGCCAACCTCCGGCTACCTGGTGCGCGGCCAGAGCGGCTACGCCGTGGTGACCACCACCGTCTCCGGCGGGTTCAACTCGGCGATCACCCTCTCCGCTACCGGCATTCCCTCGGGCGTCACGGGCAGCTTCAGCCCCAACCCCATCGGAGTGCCGGGCTCAGGCACATCGCATTTCAACCTGACCGTGGCTCGAAATGCCCCCACGGGAACGCACGTCATCACGATCCAAGGCACGGGCGGCGGCGTGACCCACACCACCACGCTCACCTTCACCGTGCGGAGGTGATGGCGCAGTTTGGGCGCATCAACAACCTGCGTCCCCATACAAAAAAAGGCTCCGACCCTATGCGGCCGGGGCCTTTTTCTTTAGAGCAGACGTGTAGCCTCGCAAACTCGTTGATTCCCGGAGAGATCGACAGAGACTCTTGGGGCGACGATGTCAAGTCGCTCTTTTGCCGAGAGTCGCCTCGGCGCCGGGTAACCTCCTTTCCGGTTACCGCATTGCGGCCCGAATTTCTTTGGTGGTAAACATCGCGACACGGCCTTTTCGGCCCGCGATACCTAAGTGGTATTCATTTCTTTTTCACTCCACGCGACAATCCGAATTGTGGAAAGGCTCCAAGGAGCCACACAAGGAGAAAAGGAAATTATGAACACCCTCATGTTGAAACTGCTTGTCAAGATCCAGACCCTCACGGCTCGTGAGGAAGGTCAGGATCTCGTTGAGTACGCTCTTGTGGTGGCCCTCGTTGCTTTCGGCGCCACCGCCGCCCTGAAGACCCTGGGTTCGGGACTGAACTCGGCCTTCACGAACATCAGCTCCACGCTGGCCTCCAGCCTCACGTAGTTCGCGGCTGTCGGGAGCGGGACGGGTCTACCAGCCTCCTCGCTCCTGCGCGAGTACGAATAAAAGAGAATATCTAAAAAACGCACAAAGCCCCTCGGCAACGAGGGGCTTCGTGCGTCTATCCGCGCGCAAAATGATAGCCTGACGGCGAATCCAAAGTCAGTGTCCAAGCTTCAGATTGAGCGGCCAGCCCGTATGCTATCGTGGTCGCAGCCGGAGGTCCCTATGCAGCGCGTCTCCAGGCTGCCGCTCCTCCTCCTCATTGCCGGAGCCGCGCTCCTCGTACTCCGCGCGCAGCAGACTTCCCCAAAGGCTGCCCAGGTTCATCCGCATCAGGCTGCCTGGCTCGCTCCTTACGTTCCGCCGATCGCAGGCACTCCCTTTACAGCCGAATACACGATTCGGGCAGAGAAGCCGCTAGCCGGCGAAGGCTCGGATACCTGGCACAGCATCACACGGGTCGCCAGGGATTCCGACGGGCGAATTCGCCACGAGCTGCACGGCTCTGTGCCCGCGACGTCGACAAAAGCGCCGCCGTTGGCGTGCGTGGTTCTTTCCGATCCCGTGGCCCGGCTGAGCCACACACTCGATCCCGTGCTGCGCACCGATGACCGGCGTTGGTTCCATGCCTCGCATCAGAAACGCTTCGATGCCGACAACTCCGACGGTGAAGACCTTGGCACCGGCACCCTTGCCGGCCTGCTGGTGCGGGGAGAACGTCGTACACGGAGCCTTCCGCCCCAGCTTGGCGCTGCGGGAAAGCCTGGCCAGGTGGTGGACGAGACCTGGTATTCGAGCGAGCTGCAACTGGTCGTCTTCGAGCAGCAGACCGATTCTGCCGGTCTGAAACTGACGATCACTATGACCAACCTGGATCGGGGCGAGCCGGACGCCTCACTTTTCAAGGTCTCCCGCGGTTACCATCTGCCCATCGTAGGCCCGGTCGCGCCCTGGCTTGGCCAATGGCCGATCACGTCACCTGACCAGACCCCGAACATTTCAGGGGCGTGGTAACGAGCCGGGTTCCCTTTCCTGGTCGTATTGGTCATGAAAGAGCCCATCCGGAGCGGTCCTGGCGCCGAATGAACTGCGCGGCCTGAGGAAAATTCTTCGCTTCCATTCTCCGTCCGTCCCATTCAATCTTCTGACCAGCGCGCAACGACACGCAACCCAGCAGCATGATTTCTGTGAGCGGCGCAGCGATGTCGAAACGCGAATAGCACATCTCCGGCTTGTTTTGCCTGATAGCATCGAGCCATTCCTGCGCATGCGCGAAAACATTGCTGTTGCGCTTCTTGCCATAGGGATTGCGCTGAATACGCTCTGGAAACTGCGCCATCGCCGGGTGCTTGGTGTAGTGGAGAAATTTCTGGTCGCCCTTCAGCTTCACGAAGAAATTGGTTCCATAGTCGTCCGGAGAAAACACCGTGCCTCCATCTCCAATCAGCAGGCAACCGCTTTCAGGGATCTCGCCGAGCAGAGCGACGATGTCGACAGTCAATTCCGCAGGCGGCTTGTTGCTCAAATCATGACCGCCGCGGGCTGCCGGGTCGGGCTGTCCGCCGTCATACCACCACAGGGTCATCGCATCGTGCTCAATTTTTCTGGAACGATGGAAGAAATGCGGATGCTCGAGTGGAACGTGCCCGGTGCGCTTGGGAAAGGCAAAACGAATCTTGGAACCGACCGGATAAGACTCCTTGTTCACCTTGCCGAAGGGCATCGCCTCAATCTCCGTGGGGTAGCCGAGATTCAAGGCGCGAAACGGCATGTTCACTGTATGGCACCCCATGTCGCCCAGGGCGCCGCAGCCGAAATCCTGCCAGCCGCGCCAGTTAAACGGCTCGTAGATTCCGTCCGTCTTGTCGGGATCGCGGCTGCCCACATAAGGCCGCATCGGGGCAGGGCCAATCCAGACATCCCAATCTAATGTCGCAGGAACCGGATCTTCTCCAACTGGACGATCCATTGCCTGCGGCCAGACGGGGCGGTTTGTCCAGACGTGAACCTCATGGACTTGACCGATCAGTCCGTCCTGAATCGTCTCGACACCACGGCGCAAACCATCCGCGGCGCTGCCCTGATTGCCCATCTGTGTAACGAGTTTCCGGTCGTGGGCCATTTTGCGCAGATAGCGCGCCTCATAGATCGTCTGCGTCAGGGGTTTCTGAACAAAGACAGCCTTGTTCCTCCTCATCGCCGCTGACGCCACGACGGCGTGCATATGATCCGGAGTTGAAACCGTAACCGCATCGATCCGATCGCCCATCTGGTCGAGCATCTGGCGGAAATCCCTAAAGAACTTCGCGCTCGGATACTTCCCGGTCTGGGTTTCGTAAGCTTCTGAACCGGAATCCACGTCGCACAGCGCGACGATATTCTCCCCGGCGCAAGCATCCGTGTCGCTCCGGCCTTTGCCGCCAATTCCAACGCAGGCGATATTCAACTTGCTATTGAGGTTCTGTCCGCGCAGAAACGCGGGCGCGCCAAATGCAAGCGCACCGGCAGCTAAAGAACCGGTTTTGACAAATTCACGACGATCAATTCGGGCAGGCACAGCCGTTTCAGAAGTGTTCATTTGATGTTTTCTTCGGATGATTTTGATACAGGCAACAGCATACACTCGCCGCTTCTCCAGGAATCAACTCTCTCCTGTCTCTTTACCAGGGAAAGGCGCCGGTCACGCGGGATTCGTAAGTCATAGATATGAAGACTATTTAAGAAATGTGTGCTGGAGCTGAAGGCGAGAGAGATTGGTGGAGCTGAGCGGGATCGAACCGCTGGCCTCCTCGTTGCGAACGAGGCGCTCTCCCAGCTGAGCTACAGCCCCACGATCCACTTAGTTTACCAGCGTGCGGTGTTTCGCGAAAGAGGCGATCTGATCGCAGCAGCCGGACGAATCCCCGACAAATGGCCGGAGGGAGCAGCAGCCTTCAGGCTGCTGAATTCAGCGCACAACTTCGAGGGCGGCTTTAGCCGTGGGCGTTTGAAATCGATCATGGCCTCGGCAACGTTCTGTGGCGGATCGCCTCGCCAGACACTCTCCAGCTAGTACCAGACACTCTCCAGCTAGTAGTAGTAGCGCGTTTTCAGCGTCCATTCCGATTTCGGATAGTGCTTGTGCAAAAACTCGAAAGCGGCCTTGCTCACCGGAGTGTATTCGGATTTTGCCTCGCCGGTCGGGTTCGGGTTCCAGGCCTGGCAGGCGTAGTGCGTTGCGCGCACCGTGAGGGCAAGAGCCTCGGGAACCTGCGGGTCGTCGGGATGGGCCCGGGCGTAATCGACCACTCGCTGGCCGATGATGGCGGCCGAGTCGGGAAGCCTCTGCAACCGCTCCAATTCCGAATCGGCCAGCTTGACCTGATCGGCTGAGAGGAAGGACGGAGGCGGCTCATCTTTGTGCGTCCGCTCGCCGTCCCCCGGCTGATCGCTCCAGGGCTGGCACCACCAGTTGTCGCGCAGCTCGTCGAAATAGCTGTAACTGGCAACGCGCGAGATTCCCGATTCAAGATAGGGGCGAATGCCTGGATTGCGCAGGATGGCGAGATCGGCCGCAAAGTCAATGCTCGACCCGGCGACATCGTGAACGGGTTTGGGCAAGAGCGGCGCCAGAGCCGACGCGCTTGGCGCCTCCTCGAGAAGCACGCTGCGGGTCCACGCCATCACGGCAAGATCCTGACCGAGATTCTGCGGCATCGATGGAGATTTTGCCGCTTCGATGAGCAGTGGAAGTGGCGTCTTGCGATTGAAGATCTGGACCGAATCCTCGTCGAAGCGGTAGGGCTGTTTCGCGTCGGGACAATCTGCGATTGCGTTGACGGCATGGGCCCGCTCATTGCATTGGCCCTGAAGATCTTCTTCCCCTTCCGAGCCGGAGCTGAGGATTCGTCGCGGCGCGTACTCGAGAAATTCGTTGAACGACCGCGCAACAGCCATGCGCTCGCCCAGTAGCGCATTGAGGTTGGAGCCGGGCTTTTGCCTTCGCAGCGCAGGCAGGGCGGCGTCGAGGAGAGTGCGGGCCTCATCGGCACGATGGAGCGCAATGAGTAGACGGACACGGTGGAAGTAGACGGTGTCGTAGGCAGGTGTACCCGGAGCGACTGTTGCGGCTTCGTGGATGAGGGCCGGAACGAACGCGTCCGATGGGTCGGCTTTGACCATCGCCATGACGAGCCACGGCAGGGCGTGGGTCTGCTGCCAGGTGGCGTAGGCCGAGGCTGCGGTACCCGCGCCGCGCCAGGCGGCGATCCAGCCAAGCAGCGGGGCTGCGCTATTCGCATTCGTCTCATTGCTCGTCTGCCTGGTCAGCAGCCAGCCCAGGTCTTGAAGGTCCTGTGCAAAGTTGGCGTCGGGTGCGGGACCGGCGAGAGCCGCGGAGATTTCGGAGGCGCGCTTGTCGGGTTCCGTGCGGATGCGAATGAAATTCAGTTCGCTCTGCACCACGGCGCGCGAAGGCATGGGATTCGGCTGCGCGAGCAGCGATTCCAGCATCTGCTGGGCGCGCTGCATGGTCGTCACATCGTAGCTGGCCCGGTCGCCGCTGTATGGATCGCTGGCCTTTCCCATGGCGAATGCTTTGCGCACCGTGGCGCGGGCGGCGAGATAGTCGCCCCAGTCCCGCCAGGGAGAGTTTTTGTCGGAGGAGATGGCGGCGAACATCCGCGCAGCATCGTCGTAGCGCTTGGCGTAGAATGCCGCCGCGGCAAGCTGGTAGGCGCGATCGGCCTGCAGCAAAGCTGGGCTGTCTGCGGGAGCGGCCGCAGGCGAGGAGGCGTTTTTGCCGGCGCAGTTGGAGAAGACTGCGTCCTGGCCGGTGATCCAGTCGGCAAGCCACTTGCTTTGCGCGCCCCATGAGCCGGCTCGCCGCTGAAGGGTGAGCGTTGCGTTGGCAAAGGCCGGGTCGGGGCAGTTGAGGTAGTTCTCTTCGAAGACAAAGGTGCCTTCGTAATCCGTAGGAAAAGATTGCTTCTGGATTTCGGCCGCGAGCGGCGGCAGATACTTATCACGCGCCTGCAGCCATTCACCCGCCGGTTGAGCGTCCTGGTGGGCCTTCTGCTGGGCCGCTTGCGCCGCCGCAATCTGGTCGGGCGTGAGCTTGCTCCAGTCGGGATAGGTCTGCGGCGGGACGTTCATGTGCAGATAGGCCGTGCGCTCCGAATCGCTGAGCTTGCCGCCGTTGAGATAGCGATAGGCGACCGCGTACTCGCTGGAGTCGAAGCGCGCCTGCAGAATGCCCAACTGACCGGCGGCGAAGGCAACGAGATCATCGGGGGCGGTGGCGCGCACGAAGATGTCAGGTTCAAAGAACGGGCCGCACGCCTCAATGTTGCCGAGGGGTGAGAGCAGGACTGCAATGAGGAGAGCGGCGAAACCGAGGATGCGCGTTCTCATGGGAGTCTCCGATCGAGATCGGCGATCGAATCGTTACCCCAACCGTTGTCGGGAAAGATGTAAATGCGCCTGCCATCGAGTCGGCTGGGCCACGGCTCGGTCGTGGAGAGGCCGACGGAAGAGAGACACAGAGGTTCGCGGATACGGAATTCGTCCACATTTGGCGGCGCGCGGCGGCGGTCGGGCTCCATGCGGAACATCATGGGAACCGCTTCATCGATGGGAAGGCCGCCGAGCCAGTCATCGTAACTGCACCAGGAAGCGAGCGCGGTGATGGAGATAGGAATGTCGGCCGGCAACTTCGATCGCAGGTCGACGAGCAGATCGCGGTAGAACGGGCGCTGCGAGCGGGTCGCGTCGAAGTCAACCTGGATGGCCGCGATGCCGGCCTGATTTGCGCTGAGCAGCAGATCGCGGACAATCTCGTCGCGATTGAAATCGTTCAGGACGGCGCTTCGGGACGGCTCGATGCGGACGACCGGAATGCGCGCCGCAGACGCGGGAAAGATCACGGCATTGCGGCGCGGCTGATCCTCTACGGTGAGGCCGATGGTCAGCGTCCGGTCGAGATAGGCGACGGCGAAACGGCGAGTGTTGAGCGCATGCAGGTCTTCTCGGCGCTCCCATGCCCAGAGAGTGACTGGCGGCATGCCGGCCATGCGCCCGTGGAAATGCGGAAGCGCGTCAGAGCGGATGCCAAGAGCAAACACAAGAGCGGCAAGGGCAGACGACGCGTGATTCCGCATGGCGTAACGGCGCGGCATGGTGGTGACAGGATCACAATGCATCATGCCCGCGGAGAAAGCAAGGCCAGGGACGCTGCCCAGCCTTCTCCGGATTTTTGATCCAAAGCCTCCTCGAGAGATCCCTGTCGGCTGGTTCCAGGCTGCACTCAGGGGCGCTGGCCTAACATGGTCCCATTGGAGAATCGCGGAATGAAGATCGGTTTTCTCGGCCTGGGCAAGATGGGAACACCCATGGCGCTGCGGCTGCTCGCGGCCTGCCATGAGCTGTCGGTGTGGAATCGCACCGAGGGGCGCACCGATGCGCTGGCCCGCGAGGGCGCGATTGTGGCCGGCACGCCGGCCGAGGCCGAGCTCGGCGCGGACGCCGTCATCACCATGCTCTTCGACGACGCCGCGCATGAAGAGGTGCTCTTCGGCGCGAACGGGTTGATGGACGCGCTGGAGCCGGGCGCGCTTCACATCTCGTGCAGTACCATCAGCGTTGCGCTTAGCGAACAGCTCGCCAAAGAGCACGCGCGCCGCGGCATCGACTTCGTCGCCGCGCCGGTCTTCGGCCGTCCCAACATCGCCCAAGAGGGCCGCCTGTGGATTGTGGCGGCGGGTAGCGAAAAGGCGATCGCGCGCGCACGGCCTCTGCTCGAGCCGCTCTCGCGCGGCATCTCGATCGTCGGCAAAGAGCCGCCCCAGGCGCATGCCGTCAAGCTCGGCGGCAACTTCCTCATCGGCGCCATGATTCAGTCGCTCAGCGAGTCGTTTGTCTATGCGTCGACTCTTGGCATCGAGCCGGAGACCTTTCTTGAGACCGTGAACAGCGCGCTTTTTCAGTCGCCGTTCTATGCGGCCTATGGGAAAGTCATGCTGCATCCGCCCGAGCAACCCGGAGCCACGATCGAGCTCGGCGCCAAGGATCTGCGCCTGTTCCGCGAAGCCGCGGGAAGCAACGTTCGCCTGGGCCTGGCGGAAGTGCTCGCCGAAACTCTGGCCGAGGCCCGGCGCGCGGGCCTGGGTGATTCCGACTGGCCGGTGAGCCATTACCGCACGGTGCAGGGGCGCGCCGAAATCTGATTCGCGACCATCGCCCGGTGCAAGTTGCAATGCTAGACTGGCGCAGTCCTTTGAGGAGAACGAACAAATTCATGCCAACCTGCCGGCTTCTTGGAACTGCGCTGCTCCTCTTCTCAGCCCTTGCCGCACGCGCTCAGCGCATCGAAGTCACGATTCCGTCAACAAAGCCCCTCACCGGCCACCTGATCCTCGTCATCGCCAGGAATGACGCATCCGAGCCGCGCATGCAACTCGAAGAAACGTACGAGTCCGCGCAGGGCTTCGGCGTCGATGCGGAAAGCCTGGCTCCCGGGACGCCGATCATCGTCGACAGCAAGACTTTCGGGTACCCCCGCCGCTCGCTCGCCGATCTCGACGCCGGCGACTACTTCGTCCAGGCCGTCTTCAACGTGTACGAGCCGTTTCATCTGGCTTCGGGCAAAACCGTGTGGCTGCCGCCGGACAAAGGCGAAGGCCAGCACTGGAACCTGAAGCCCGGCAATCCCTACAACAAGCCGCTCAAGGTGCACTTCGATCCCAAGTCGAGCGCGACGATCAAGCTGGCGCTCGATCAGACGATTCCGCCCATCGAAGGCACCGACCGCGATCCCGAAGTCCTGGCGAAAAAAGAGCCCGCCGCAAAATGGCTCAAGTTCATGCGCTTCAAAAGCGAGAAACTCAGCGCCTTCTGGGGCCGCGACGTGTGGCTCGGCGCGTGGATCCTGTTGCCCGACGGCTTCGACGATCATCCTGACGCGCATTACCCGCTCGTCGTCTACCAGGATCACTTTCATCCCGGCTTCGGGCCTCTTCCATTCGTGACTTCGCAACCTGATCCCAAGTCGCCCGGTTACCGCCGCGACCAGGCCGGCTACCGCTTCTTCCAGGACTGGACCTCGGGCCGCCTGCCGCGCGTGATCCTGATCTACGTGCAGAACGCGAATCCTTACTACGATGACTCGTACGATGTCGATTCGGCCAACGTCGGCCCCTACGGTTCGGCGATCAACAATGAGCTGATCCCCGCCATCGAGAAAAAGTATCGCGGCATCGGCCAGGGATGGGCGCGCGCCACCTTCGGCGGCTCAACCGGCGGATGGGAAGCGGCGGCTACCCAGATCTTCTATCCCGACACGTACA